>ERZ791612.91-NODE-91-length-55808-cov-5.450236_pt1 | contig 55808 bp, 45 predicted proteins | sample MGYA00509963_ERZ791612 | MGnify/ENA primary metagenome ERZ791612 (study PRJEB30046, sample SAMN00791906) | human gut metagenome | study: EMG produced TPA metagenomics assembly of the A metagenome-wide association study of gut microbiota in type 2... | reverse complement strand
TGGTCAGATCGAGATAAGGGAGTATTATCAGACAGAGGATATAAAGTGGTTAAGCAAAAAAAGAAGTGGAAGGACTGTCCAGCATCATAATGGAAAAGAATTGACAGGGGATAATTATTCATGCGTTTGTCGTGCAAAGGTATAAAATCCACTGGTTATTTTACAGAAGTTGTTGTATAATTAAAAATACCTTATTTTACACATAAGAAGCAGGAGGATAAAAAGATGCCAGTCGTTGAAGAATTGATCCGCGCAGAGCAGGATGGCACCATCAGTTTTGGAAATTATAAGTTAGGACAGAAGTCAAAGAAGTCCGATTTTGAATATCAGGGCGATATCTATAAAGTTAAGACTTACAATGAGATCACAAAGCTGGAGCGCAATGAGATGTTTGTTTATGAGTCTGTTCCAGGCACAGTGGCTGAACATTTTAAAGTAACAGATGACAGCGTAGAGTTTGCGGTAGAGGGTGATAAGGATGCCCAGATCACCGTACAGCTGGAAAATGATACCGATTATGAGGTATATGTAGACGATGTTGCTGTAGGAAGCATGAAGACCAATATGAGCGGCAAGTTAAGCGTCAGCGTAGAATTAGAAGAGGGAACTTCCGTAAAGGTTAAAGCAGTAAAGAGAGCATAAATTATGGCAAAAGCGAAGACAACTGCATTTTTCTGTAAAGAATGCGGATATGAATCATCCAAATGGCTGGGACAGTGTCCCGCCTGCCGGGCCTGGAATACACTGGTGGAAGAACCAGTGGCAAAGATGGCACCGGCTGCAGGAAAAGGACGGATGTCTGCTGAGAGAGGAGCGGGTATGGCTGCGGCTAAACCCGCTCTTCTTTCAGAGATACGTCTGGAAAAGGAAGACAGGATCAGCACTGGCTTTAAAGAACTGGACCGGGTACTGGGAGATGGCATTGTAGCAGGCTCCCTGGTATTGGTAGGCGGTGATCCGGGTATTGGAAAATCTACGCTGCTGCTGCAGGTATGCCGCCATCTGGCAGCTGCAGGTCAGAGAGTGCTTTATATCTCTGGTGAGGAATCCTTAAAGCAGATAAAAATGCGTGCAAACCGTATCGGGACTGTGACGGGAGAGCTGCGCTTTTTAAGTGAGACTAATTTAGAGCGCATTGAGGCTGTGATCGACCAGGAAAAGCCTCAGATCGTAGTGATCGACTCTATCCAGACCATGTATCGGGAAGAAATCACTTCTGCGCCGGGAAGTGTAAGTCAGGTGCGTGAATCCACCGGTGTTCTTATGCAGATCGCAAAAAGCCGTGGGATCGCTATTTTCGTGGTAGGACATGTGACAAAAGAAGGTGTTGTGGCAGGTCCAAGGGTGCTGGAACATATGGTAGATACAGTCCTTTATTTTGAAGGGGACAGAAATGCTGTGTATCGTATCCTTCGCAGCGTAAAAAACCGTTTTGGATCTACCAATGAGATCGGTGTGTTTGAAATGGGAGAAGAAGGACTGGCAGAAGTAGAAAATCCTTCGGAATATATGTTAGACGGCCGGCCAAAGGAAGCTTCAGGGGCAGTGGTTTCCTGCTCCTTTGAAGGAACCAGGCCTATATTGCTGGAAGTGCAGGCTTTGGTGGCAGAGACCAGTTTTGGTATGCCAAGAAGAACCGCTGCAGGTACAGATTACAACCGTGTAAACCTTTTAATGGCAGTGCTGGAAAAAAGGTGCCGGTATGAACTGTCCCGTCTGGATGCCTATGTAAACATTACCGGCGGTATGCGCATGAGCGAACCGGCGCTGGATCTTGCCATTGTTATGGCTTTAATGTCCAGTTACAAAGACAGACCGGTGGATCCGGGCATGCTTATTTTCGGGGAGGTAGGACTTTCCGGGGAAGTACGTGGGATCTCCCAGGCGGCCCAGAGAGTAGCAGAAGCAGCCAAACTGGGATTTACTACCTGTGTACTGCCAAAAGTAAATATGGAAAAGATAAAGCCCATAGATGGGATCCGCATGATCGGCGTGTCCAATGTACGGGAAGCTATTGGGCTGCTGTGATAAAAATACCTGCGCCGGGTCAGGATATCCGGTGCAGGTGTTTATATAAGCAGTACGTACAGAAAGTGATTTGTTTTTCAGGGGTCATTACTGTATAAAAAAACAGAAAAAAACATACAATTACTTTTTTTGAAAAAACTTTGAAAAAAATTAAAATAGTTGTTGACACTGATTGCAGGTTGTGATATTATAATATCTGTTCGAGGGAACAGGAAAGAAAAACAAAACATAGGGGAATAGTTCAATGGTAGAGCAGCGGTCTCCAAAACCGTAGATGGGGGTTCGAGCCCCTCTTCCCCTGCTGACTATTTGAAAGAATAGCCCAACCCGAAAGAAGTTCAGAAGTCGTATGGCTTTTGGGCTTTTCTTTTTGTGTGATACATGTACCAAAGGTCTAAAATCTGACGCAAGCTTGCACAAGGGAGATACACATATGAACAAAAAAGAATGTAACGAGATAAAAAAACTTTTCACTCCGGCAAATTGTGCCATCAGCCGGATCTGTGGCTGCTATGTGGATGCAGAAAAGAATAAAAAAACAGAGTTAAAAGAAGCGTTTCTGTCCCTTCCGGAGGAAGAGGCTTTTAAATATTTTACTATTTTCAGAAACGGGCTTTCTGGTACTATTGGAAAGAATCTTTTAAATATGGAGTTTCCCCTTCATGCAGAGGAAGAGGGCGGTACCCAGAATTTCCTTTTAAAGCTGCGTGACAGTGAGTTAAAAGACGATGGCCTGATCGAAGAATTTTATGACCGCATCATCGCCAATTTTGATTATGGGGAGAATTATTATATTATCCTGATCCATTGTGCCTATGACATTCCTGCAAAAGCCACAGATGGTTCTGAGATGTTTGATGCATCTGACTATGTTTATGAGTTTATCCAGTGTACTATCTGCCCTGTAAAGCTTTCCAAGGCTGGTCTGTGCTATAATTCCATGACAAATGCCATTGAAAACAGGATCCGTGACTGGCTGGTAGAGGCGCCTGTGACCAGCTTCTTATTTCCTGCTTTTAATGACCGTAATACAGATCTTCACAGCCTTCTTTTTTACGCAAAAAACGGAGAACAGCTGCCAGATACCCTGATCGATGAAGTTCTGGGCTGCCATACTCCTATGTCTGCTAAGAGCCAGAAGGAGACTTTCCAGGCTATAGTAGAAGAGACTCTGGGCGATAACTGTGATTTTGAGACGGTAAAAAGCATCCATGAAAACTTAAGTGAACTGGCAGAAGAAACAAAAGACGAGCCGGTTCAGCCTGTATTAAATAAAACACAGCTAAAACAGCTGCTGGAAAATAATGGAGCAGATCCGGAAAAGCTGCAGGAATTTGACAGCCGTTACGCAGACGTAGAAGATGGTCCTGAGACCAGTTTTACAGTTTCTAATGTGGTAAATACCCGGAGCTTTGAGATCAAAACTCCGGATGTGATCATTAAGGTGGCTCCTGATAAAACTGACCTGGTGGAAAACCGCATGATCGATGGCCGCCCCTGTCTTGTGATCGCGATTAACGAACACGTAGAGATCAACGGTATTTCTGTGCTTCCTGTGCCATTAAAAGACAGAAAAGGGGAAGTTAAAAACAACGGGGATGTTCAGGAGGAAGGCACTCCCTGGGGAGAAGAGGAAAAGCCAGTAAAGAAGCCGGCAGATGATACAGATGAGATCCGCCCGGTAGCTACAGGCATCTGTTCTGTGAAAGACATGTAATAAAAAGAAACATTTTTACATGTACCGCCATGAAGCAGGGGAGTCCTTGTTAGTTTGGACATTAACTTCCATAAGTTTCGGATATAATCTGGACAAAATTACCAATAGTTGTTATAATGACTATAATGTTCTGTGAAAAATAAAACAGGACAAATAATGGCGACTACTTCATTGACTAGAAGAAAAAATCATACGAGTGGAAGGAAGAGAGTACAAATGAGTCGGACAATTAAAGCAGGGCATGTATATCGTCAGTATTCTAAAGACGGAATGCCGATCGCAGATTATAAAAGTTCAAGACTGGCCCACGAAGCAACGGGAGTTTCTTTAGGTTCTATTGCCAGAGCAGCTCATGGTGAACGGAAAACAGGAGGGGGATATCTGTGGAGAGTAGTCCCGGAAAATCTTCCATGGGAACAGATTCAGGTGGACTTAAGCAGCAAGATCGGATATCATGACAAGAGACCGTTGATCCAGCTGACATTGGACGGTGAGGTAGTGGCAGAGTATCTGTCTATCGCGCATGCCAGCCGCACCCTTAATATCAGCCGTAGAAGTATTTCCTGTGCTATTACAGGAGCCCAGAAGACAGCCGGCGGATACAGGTGGGTTGAAAAGGAAACAAAGGAAGAACAGGAAGAAAAGGCCTGAAAATAAAGAAAAAAATTGCGATAAAATCGTGCAAAATTAAAGTAAAATATACTTGTCCACAGCAAGAACAATCTAGGTGGTTTCCCCAAAATCTGGAAACCACCTTTCTTTTGTGCACAAAAACAGATATATTACAGAAACAAATCACAGCAGTTTACATAAAAAAACAGAAAAATGGGCATAATAAGGGTTATGGAATAAAATTTGACATTGAAAAATAATAGTGATATATATATTTCAACGTTCAGAAAAACCTGAACGGTAAGCATTTTAACCGAGAAAAATCCAGCTGAACAAGTCTGGAAAACCTTAAAAAAGGAGTTTTGAATAATGAAAGAAAAAAAGATCATGCTGCCATCTGCAGAGGAGGCAAAACATTTTGTAGCAGAGGCATCAAAGTGTGACTTTGATATCGACGTATTCTATAACCGTGTCACCATTGATGCAAAATCTATCCTGGGTGTATTAAGCCTTGACCTTGCACGGGTTCTGACAGTCCAGATGAACGGCGATAATGCAGAATTTGAAGAATATCTGGATACTTTAGTGCCAGCTGGAGCTGTAACAGCAGCTTAACAGGAAAAATGTAAACTTAAAATGTAAAGCTTCTTAGGAAGAATGGCAGAAAGGCAGAAAAGCGAACATAAGTTTGCTCATCTGCCTTTTTCATGTTATAATGAGTCCAAAAGAAAAACAAGCGACACCGAAGGTGGCATTTGTTTTTCTTGGACCATTAACGAAGGTTCCGTCTGCGAAAGCAGGCAGTAGAGCACGCCAGTGCGAGGATCTGAGTATAAGATGAGCGCAGGGAAAAACAAGGGATACTGTAAATAGGAGGAAGCACAGTTGGAAACGATCCGTATTTCTGTCCGGAATCTGGTGGAATTTGTTATGCGGTCCGGGGATCTGGACAACCGCAGGAGCCAGGGGGCGAAGAAAGAGGCAATGCAGGCGGGAAGCAGACTGCACAGAAAGATACAAAAGCGTATGGGAGCTGATTACCGGGCAGAAGCAGCCTTAAAACATCTGGTAAAGGAAGATGTTTTTTCCATCCTTTTAGAGGGCCGGGCAGACGGTATTATCACTGAGGCCGCAGGAGTTACTATTGATGAGATCAAATGTATCTATATGGATGTAGAACGCTTAGAAGGGCCGGATCCGGTCCATCTGGCCCAGGCTATGTGCTATGGATATATTTATGCTTTTGACAGAGGCCTGGACAATATAGGAATACAGCTTACCTATTGTAATATAGAAAATGAGCAGATACGCCGTTTTAGAGAGGTAAAATCCTTTGAAGATCTGGAAAACTGGTTTCAGGGGCTTATCCATGAATATATTAAATGGGCCCGGTATCTTTACCACCATAGTCTGCGCAGAACAGAATGTTTAAAAGAACTGGAATTTCCTTATGAATACAGAGAGGGGCAGAAAGAACTGGCTGTATCTGTATACAAGAGCATTTCAAGGGGCAGAAATCTTTATATCCAGGCTCCTACTGGGATAGGAAAGACATTATCCTGTATATTCCCCAGCTTAAAAGCTATAGGAGAAGGTCTGGGTGATAAACTGTTTTATCTTACAGCTAAGACTATTACCCGAAGCGTAGCAGAGGAAACGTTCAGTCTGCTTCGTGAGAGGGAACACCTGTATTTTAGTACAGTGACCATTACAGCAAAAGAAAAACTGTGCGTATTAGAGAAAGCCGATTGTAACCCGGAAAGCTGTCCGAGAGCCAAAGGCCATTTTGACCGGGTCAATGACGCGGTGTATGAGGTGATACAGGAGGAACAGGGAATCACCAGGGAAAAGATACTGGAATATGCAGATAAATACCAGGTATGTCCTTTTGAACTGTGTCTGGATATCAGCAGCTGGGTGGATGGGATCATCTGTGATTATAATTATGTATTTGATCCTAATGTACGCCTGAAGCGGTACTTTGCAGAAGGTGAGGAAAATGGGGATTATATTTTTCTGGTAGATGAAGCACACAATCTTGTATCAAGGGCCAGGGAGATGTACAGCGCAGCTCTTATAAAAGAAGAATTTCTGAACGTGAAGAAGAACTTAAAAGCAGTGCCTCAGGCTGGAAATGTGATCCGTCTGTTAGACAGATGCAACCGCCGTCTGTTAGATGTCAAGCGGGTAGGGGATTGGAATACCCTTTTGGAGGAAAACGAAGAACTGGCTTACGATGCCGGTTTTCGCAGTGTACTTGGTGAATCCTACCGTATGCTTGCAGATGTAAAATTACTTTCACTGGAGCTTATGAGCCTTTTTGGGGAAATGGAAATCTTTTTAAATGAAAATAATGAATTTGAAGACAGAGAAACGGTTCTTGACCTGTATTTTAAAATACGTGATTTTCTTTATGTCAGTGACAGGCTGGATGAAAATTATAAGATATACAGCCGCCTGTTGCCAGATGGTTCCTTTATGGTAAAGCTTATGTGCGTTAACCCGTCAGTTTGTTTAAGGGAATGTCTGGGAAAGGGTGTTGGCACTGTGTTTTTTTCTGCTACCCTGCTACCCATCCGCTATTATAAAGAACTTTTAAGCGGCAGCCAGGAGGAATATGCAGTTTACGCAAAATCTCCTTTTAAAGCGGAGAACAGGTTAGTGCTGGCAGCTTCCGATGTAAGCAGCCGCTACAGCAGACGGGGAAAAGACCAGTATGAGCGCATCAGCGATTACATAGAGGCTGTGATCAGGGGAAAAACCGGGAATTATATCCTGTTTTTTCCATCATATCAGTTTCTGGAAGCTGTGCAGGATATTCTTGAGAAAAGGCAGGCAGAAGGCGGACTGGGCTTTCGTTTTATGGCACAGGCTTCTCATATGAGTGAAGAAGACCGGGAGAGATTTCTTTTAAGGTTTGAAGAAGAACCAAAAGAGTCTTTTGCAGGTCTGTGCGTTATGGGTGGTATTTTTTCAGAAGGGATAGACCTGAAAGAGGAGCGGCTGATCGGAGCCATTATCATTGGAACAGGACTTCCCCAGGTAAATCCGGAACAGGAGATCTTAAAGGAATATTTTGATGAAAGAGGAGAGGGAGGCTTCAACTATGCCTACCAATATCCTGGAATGAATAAAGTAATGCAGGCAGCAGGCCGGGTCATCCGTACCGTAAAGGATAAAGGGGTGATCGCCCTTTTAGATGACCGTTTTCTGCTGCCTGAATATGTGGCATTATTTCCAAGGGAATGGGAAAGTTATACAGTAGTGAACCGCTTTAATGTAAAACAGGCGGTGGATGGATTCTGGGAACAATTTGTATAGTGATCTGGCTGTGAGCGGATTAGGGATGTTTTTAGAATACCTTTTGTCTCCAAAATTATAACATATCCATAAATTGTTTAGCAGCCTGGGACACAGGAAGACTTTCGTTATAGGCAACTACCATCTGGCGGGTAGGAAGCTCTTCGGCAAGATCCAGGATAAAAAGGTCTTTATCATTGGCAGGGATACAGAAGTCCGGTACAAAAGCAATGCCAAGACCAATACGGGCCAGGTCAATGAGCAGATCATTACTGGAAAGTTCAATTTCCGGTACCAGGTCTAAATGGCTTTTCTGGAAGATCTGGTGCAGGAATTCACTGGTGGTGCTTTTGCGGTCCAGCATCATGATAGGGTATTTTAACAGTTCTTCTAAAGTCAGTTCCTTTCCTTCTAAGTCAAAGGCCTGACGGCTGGCTACGAATACATCATGGAAGTCATTGATGACCCGTGTATGTAGGTTTCCCACCAATGCAGAGTTTGGATAATTGGCGATGATAAAGTCAGTCTGGCCATTTTCTAGGGCTTTTGCACATTCGATGGAAGTGTGGTTTATAACTTTAATATGAATGTTGGGGTAGTCCTTGTGGAACCGGTTTAAATAAGGTACCAGATAGTAGCGGCAGATAGTATCGCTGGCCCCGATGCGCAGCTGGCCGCCATTTAAGGTATGGGCCTCTAAAAGCTGGTTTTCGCCCTTCTGGATCAGGTTCATAGCCGGCTCAATGTGTTTTAATAAGATTTCTCCCTCTGGTGTCAGCTGTACTTTTTTTGTACTGCGGATAAACAGTGGCTGGTTCAGCTTCTTTTCAAGTACCTTAATTGACTGGCTTACTGCAGACTGGGAAATAAAAAGCTGCTTGGAAGCTTCCGAGAAACTGAGAGTGACTGCTACATGATAAAAAACCTTATATAATTCATAATTAATATCCATTATTAAGCCCTCCTTATAATTATCTTTATTTTATCACGGGAGACTTAAGTTTGTAAAGAGCTGTTGTACTTGACTAATAATGGGGAATGACTTATCTTTATAACAGTGAACAAAGGAGAGAAGTATTATTATGGAAGTAAATTTTTACGAAATGTATTTAGAAGAAATGGCCCTGATTCCTGTATTAGAGGCAGAAGAAGAAAAAAAGGTACTGGCTCTTGCTGCAGAAGGAGATAAAGAGGCAAAAAAGCGCCTGGTTGAAGGTTATCTGGCAAAAGCAGCCCAGATGGTAAAAGAATATGAAGGAAGAGAGCTTCCAATGTCAGATGTAGTCCAGGAGGCAAATGTAGCCCTTACAGCAGCGGCTGCTGCTTATGACGGAAGCCAGAAGTGGGAGGACTTTTTTGAGCAGGAGGTCCGTCAGGCAGTAGAAGCAGCCTTAGAAGAGCAGAAAACAGAGGCTGAAATAGAAGAGAATATGGCAGCCAGGGTAAATGTACTCCAGACAGTATCCCAGGTAATGGCAAAAGAGCTGGGGAGAGAAGCAACGGTGACAGAACTGGCTGAAAAGATGAAAATGACCGAAGATGAAGTAAAGGATATTATGAAGCTGGCTCTGGATGCTATTACAGTAAACGGAGAAGGCGCAGTATCAGGGGAACAGAAAGAGGAAGAATAAACAAATGAAATTATATATCATACGCCATGGGCAGACGGATTGGAATATAGCTAAAAAGATCCAGGGCAGACAGGATATCCCCTTAAATGGACGGGGAAGATACCAGGCGGGCTGCCTTAAAAAAGCAATGGAAGACCGTCCTGTTACAGCTGTATTTTCCAGCCCTCAGATCCGGGCAATGGAAACAGCCAAAGCAGTGGCCTCGTCTTCCGGTTCTGTGGTGATCCCGGTAAAAGATCTTATGGAGATCAACTATGGTTCCTGGGAAGGGAAAACGGAAGAGGAGCTTTTACAGGAGGACAGGGCACTGTACGAAGCCTGGTGGTCACACCCGGCAGAAACAGCACCTCCGGGAGGCGAAAGCATCAGCCAGGTCAATGAGCGCTGCCAAAAGGCATGGAAAGAGATAAAGCCCCAGCTTACAGGGGATGCAGCAATTGTAGCCCATGGCGGTTTGCTGGCTCATTTTATGGAGCAGCTTTTAGGCAGTGAAAGTGTAGCTGCATCTACCGTAGCTCACAATGCAAGTATTACAACCATTGAATATGAGCCGGAAACAGAAAGATTTACGCTGGTGGAATTTGATGATTACAGGCATTTATTATGACCTTTTTACTCATGTTTTTAGAATTGCGGGAGTGCAAAGCAAGCAGCAATAGTATATACCGAAAAAGAACCCCACAGTGATCACACTGCAGGGTTCTTTTTTTCGAAAATGGGTTTGGCTGTTATAAACATTTTCAATCAATTTATGTACTAGTACATCGTTTTCGAAATAACTATACCACTCACTTGTCTGCGAATCTGATTGCACAGGTCTAAAAGCCTCAGCGTAGCCCGCTACGCCTGCGTTTTTAGACCTGCACACTCAAATCCGCATCCTACGCGATCAGTACAGTTATTTACGAAACAATGTACTAGATCAGTCCTCCAAACTGAAGGAAGAGAGGAGCAAAAACTAAAGATACGATAGTCATCAGCTTGATCAGGATGTTAATAGACGGACCGGAGGTATCCTTAAACGGGTCACCTACTGTATCGCCTACAACAGCAGCTTTATGAGTTGTACTTCCCTTGCCGCCATGATTACCTTCTTCGATATACTTCTTTGCGTTATCCCATGCGCCACCGGAGTTGGACATGAAGATAGCCATGAGTACACCGGTTAAAAGAGCACCGGTCAAAAGTCCGCCTAAAGCATCCGGACCCAGGATAAGACCTACTGTGATCGGAGCAAGGACAGCCATAAGTCCTGGAAGAAACATTTCTTTTAAGGCTGCGTTGGTGGAAATGGAAACACAGGAAGCATAATCCGGACGGGAAGTGCCTTTTAAGATACCGGCATCTTCGTGGAACTGACGGCGTACCTCCTCGATCATCTCATGGGCTGCCTTGGATACAGATTCCATGGTCATGGCTGAGAAGAGGAAAGTAAGCATACCGCCAATAAATAAACCTACAATAACATGCGCATTTAAAATATCAATGGTCTTTAACTGAACAGCTTCTGCATAGGATACGAAGAGAGCCAGGGCAGTTAAAGCAGCAGAACCAATAGCAAATCCTTTGCCAATAGCAGCAGTGGTGTTGCCCACAGAGTCTAATTTGTCAGTGATTTCACGGACAGATTCATCCAGACCGGACATTTCAGCGATACCGCCTGCATTGTCAGCGATTGGGCCATATGCGTCAATAGCAACTGTGATGCCTGTAGTAGAAAGCATACCAACAGCTGCAAGGGCTATACCGTAAAGTCCCATTAAATGGTTGGCGATCAGAATACCGGCGGAAACTAACAGGATCGGAACAGCAGTGGATTCCATACCTACTGCAAGACCGCTGATAATAGTAGTAGCAGAACCGGTTTCAGACTGCTTTGCGATCTTCTTTACAAAACGGTAATCACCGGAAGTATAAACTTCGGTGATCGCACCAATAAGAACCCCTACGAAAAGTCCTGTGATCACAGTGAAGGCAGCTAGGAAGTTGCCAAAGAAAGTACGGCTTAATACCAGGGCACTGATCACGACTAGGGCAGTGGCACTGTATTCGCCGGTTTTTAAAGCTTTGTGTGGATCTGCATTTCCAATGGCCTTTACTAAAGCAGAGCCGATCATAGAAGCGATGATGCCTGCTGCGGAAAGTAAAAGAGGAAAGATAACGCCTGCTTCCTGATAAAATACAATACCAAGAGTCAGGGCGGAGATCAGGGAACCAACATAAGACTCAAACAGGTCAGCCCCCATACCTGCAACGTCACCAACGTTATCACCAACATTATCTGCGATAACAGCCGGGTTGCGGGGATCATCTTCCGGGATGCCGGCTTCTACTTTACCAACCAGGTCAGCGCCAACGTCAGCAGCCTTGGTGTAAATACCGCCGCCTACACGGGCAAACAATGCGATAGAAGAAGCGCCTAAGCTGAAACCGGACAGAACAGAAACATCACCGGTGATAAGATAAAGGGCTCCTACACCTAAAAGCCCAAGACCAACAACTGCCATACCCATAACACTTCCGCCGGAAAATGCCAGTGCCAGAGCATGTTTCATACCCTGGGTGCGGGCTGCATTGGCGGTACGGCAGTTTGCGCGGATAGCAGCGCTCATTCCAAGATATCCGGCAGCGGTAGAGAAGATGCTTCCGGTAAGAAAACATACAGCTGTTACCCAGTTGTGTGTACCAACACCGATGACAACAAATAATACAGCAACAAAAATAACCAGAATACGGTATTCGGAAGCTAGAAATGCTCTTGCTCCTTCTGCGATAGCGTCTGCGATCTCACGCATTTTGTCATTTCCCGGATCCTGTTTGATCACATAAGATTTCAGGAAAATGGCAAACAGTAAACCTGCCAGTCCTACTACCGGGACTAAAAATAATAGTTCTTTCATAATACCCTCCTAATACACATACGCTTGTTAAAAATGTAGTTATTGACCTGAAAATATTGTAACAAATATAGTAAAAATTATCAACAAAAAAATTGTAAAAACCTAAAAAAATTTGCAAACAAAAATTACTTGCTAATTGCCTGCTCCTGTATTACAATTAAAAATATAGGTGTAAGCGCTTACAATCATACTCTCGTTAAATTGGCCGCAAAATCAGTCACAAAAGATTCCGAGAGAACCTATTAAAACATGGGAGGTATTTTATACTATGAATGGTATAAGAGGAAATGTGATCGTAGGACAGTCCGGCGGCCCTACAGCAGTGATCAATTCAAGTCTTGCGGGTGTATTTAAAACAGCAAAGGACAGAGGTGCAAATAAGGTATATGGCATGCTTCACGGTATCCAGGGGCTTTTGCAGGAGCGATATGTGGACTTAGATGACCATATTAAAAACGACCTGGACATTGAGCTTTTAAAGAGAACACCTTCTGCTTACTTAGGTTCCTGCCGTTTTAAGCTGCCGGATATTTCAAAGGACAGAGAGATCTACGACAAGATATTTGATATTTTAAATAAAATGGAGATCAAGTATTTCTTCTATATTGGAGGAAATGACTCTATGGATACCATTAAAAAACTTTCCGATTATTCCCTGTTAAACGGAAGCGATATCCGTTTCATGGGTGTACCAAAGACCATTGATAATGACCTGGCAGCTACAGACCATACACCTGGTTATGGAAGTGCCGCAAAATATATTGGCTCTATTACAAAAGAAGTGATCCGGGATGGTCTGGTATATGACCAGCAGAATGTGACCATCTTAGAGATCATGGGACGAAATGCAGGCTGGCTCACTGGTGCAGCAGCTTTGGCAAAATGCGAAGACTGTGAAGGACCTGATATGATCTTCCTGCCAGAGGTTACTTTCGATGTAGATGAGTTTATGAAAAAGGTAGCAGAGCTGCATAAGAAGAAAAAATCTGTAGTAGTTGCAGTATCAGAGGGTGTAAAAACAGCTGATGGCAGATATGTATGCGAACTGACGGATGGTATTGATTTTGTAGATGCATTTGGTCATAAGCAGTTGACAGGAACTGCCCGTTTTCTGGCTGAAAAGATAAATCGTGAAGTTGGCTGTAAGACCAGGGCGATCGAATTTAACTCTCTTCAAAGATGCGCTTCCCATATTGTATCCAGAGTGGATATTACAGAGGCTTATCAGGTAGGTGGAGCTGCTGTAAAGGAAGCATTTGAAGGTGAAATAGGCAAGATGATCATCTTAAAGAGAGTTTCTGATGATCCATATATCTGCGTTACCGATATTTACGATGTACACAAGATCGCAAATGTAGAGAAGAAAGTTCCAAGAAACTGGATCAATGAAGCAGGAGATTATGTAACAGAAGAATTTGTAAATTATATCCGCCCGCTGATCCAGGCAGAATTAACCCCGATCATGACAGATGGACTTCCAAGACATTTGTATTACACAGATATAGAGAAGAAGTAAGAGTGTAAAAGCTGAAGCTGCGTTAGTGGGCATTTCAGTTACGCATAGCAAAAAATCCTCTGCCAGATGGCAGGGGATTTTTGCGTGTGAAGAAAAGTACATTTTTATTTGTGGGGAAGGTTTTTGCCTGACTTTCCAGCGCCGGTTACACTGAAAAACTTTGTTGTATCAGTTTTTCAAAATCATCACAGCACATAGGCCGGTAATACAGAAATCCCTGTATCTCGGAGCAGCCTTCTTCCTTCAGAAAATCTGCAATTTCTTTTGTTTCCACACCTTCGCATACGATCAGTTTATTCATCCGTTTTAACATATGAAAGATCTCCTGTAATACGATCTGGGTACTTTCTGTCAGGGAGTCGCCTAAGAATTTCCTGTCGATCTTTACTTCATCAAAAAGCAGATCTTTTAATATGTTTAAAGAAGAATAGCCAGAACCAAAATCGTCCATAGAAATCTGTATCTGATGCTGTTTAAAACTGCGAATGACTTGATTAACAGCTTCACGGTTATTTATGTAGGCAGATTCTGTGATTTCAAAGGTAAGAAGAGAAGGGGATATATGATAGGTATTGATCAGTTCCCATACTTTCTGGATAAACACCTGAGGCTGTTCAAAATAGATCGGTGAAATATTTAAGGAATCACAGAAGCCGGCTGGGAAGAAGCAGGGAGTTTACTTTTTGAGATACACATTTTCTTGTAGAATTTGTCCTGGTACATGTTTTTATCAGCTGCCTGTATCAGATCATTTATCATAAAATAATGATTCCGGTAGCTGACCTCATAACCTGCTGCATAGCTTAATGGAAGGGAGGACCGGTTATTGTAGTCTTGTACCAGACATTTCAACCGTTCGTTCATCTGCTTCATGTCATCTGGATCAGTATGTTCCTTGATGATGATAAATTCATCACCTCCGTAACGGGCTAAAAAGCAGTTGTCATCTAAAATGTGGGTCAGGCAATAAGCAAAAGACTGGATAAATTCATTGCCCTTTTCATGACCAAATGTGTCATTTACATGCTTTGATCCGTTTAGATCAAATATCATTACGCCAATATCAAATGTACTGTTTTTATTGTTCAGTTCCTGGATCTTTTTTTTCAGCTAAAGCAGCTCACTATAAAGAACACAAAAACCCCAGAGGCAGTACCCACCGGGGCTTTTGGTGTCGGGTTCCTGGTTATTTTAATAATAAAGTTTTTTGTGCTCATAAACCGGCTCGCTTGTCAGCTGAACACCCAGTTTCTTAAAAATCTTGATATCTACATTAGAAAGCATAACGGAAGTATGTACCTGGCAGCCACGCAGTTTTGGAAGCTGGGTAAGAGCTTTCTTTGCAGTCTCGTCTGTAGCAGCACTCATGGACAGGGCAATCAGGACTTCATCTGTATGAAGACGAGGGTTCTTGCTGCCAAGATAACCGGTTTTTAATACCTGGATCGGTTCGATAGCAGAAGGTGCGATCAGGTGTGCATCATCAGGAATATCTCCTAAAACCTTGATGGCATTTAAAAGAACAGCAGCAGAAGCGCCTAACAGGTCGCTGGTTTTTCCGGTGACGATCCTTCCATCTTCTAATTCCATGGCAGCTGCAGGACAGGAGAGCTCTTCTGCACGCTTTAAACATGGTCCAACCACTTTTCTCATTTCAGGAGAGATCTTTGCCTGGTTCATTAACAGCTTTAACTTGTAAACTTCATCAGAGTTGTCATCTTCTTTTGCAAGGCGGTTTAATGCCTGATAGTAGCGGCGGATGATCTCCTGCTTAGAAGCCTCGCAGCATACCTCATCATCACAGATACAGAAACCGGCCATATTTACGCCCATGTCAGTAGGAGACTTGTAAGGGCTGGATCCATAGATGCCTTCAAAAATAGCATTTAATACAGGAAAAATATCCACATCACGGTTGTAGTTGACAGTAGTCTTTCCATAAGCTTCCAGGTGGAACGGGTCGATCATATTTACGTCATTTAAGTCGGCAGTAGCAGCCTCGTAAGCCAGGTTTACCGGATGCTTTAAAGGAAGGTTCCAGATAGGGAAGGTCTCAAATTTTGCATATCCGGCTTTGATTCCACGTTTGTTTTCATGGTAAAGCTGGGATAAGCAGGTAGCCATTTTGCCGCTTCCCGGTCCGGGAGCTGTAATGACAACTAATGGTCTGGAGGTTTCAATATAGTCATTTTTGCCGTAACCTTCATCGCTTACGATCAGCGGGATATTACTTGGATATCCTTCAATACAGTAGTGGCGGTATACACGGATGCCCATGTGCTCCAGCTTCATCTTAAACTGGTCAGCGCCGCTTTGACCGCTGTACTGGGTAATAACTACACTTCCTACATAAAGGCCTTTTCCCTGAAATTCCTGGATCAGGCGGAGTACATCTACGTCGTAGGTGATGCCAAGGTCGTGGCGCACCTTGCTTTTTTCAATATCAGCAGCGCTGATAACGATGACTACTTCGGCCTGGTCAGCTAACTGAAGCAGCATACGCAGCTTACTATCTGGTGCAAATCCGGGAAGGACTCTGGAGGCATGGTAATCGTCAAAAAGTTTGCCGCCGAACTCCAGATACAGTTTGTCACCGAATTGTCCGATCCGCTCTTTAATATGCTCTGACTGCATGGAAAGGTATTTGTCATTGTCGAATCCGATTTTCATGTTCTTGTATCTCCTGCTATGATTTCTCTTATTTAAACACGTACGTTTGCGCATTTGTTTTAGTATATCATAATTTTACATTCCATACCAGAACTTTTACTATGAAAGTGTTGACAGGCGGTTATGGAGAATGCGTGTCTGTCCAAGGGGAGCCATAGACATTCACAACATACTTATAAGAAACAAATATAAGAATAATTAAATATATTAATTTTACTAATTTATATAACATGTGCTATTATAAAGGCAAAAGTTAAAGTTAAACAGGCAAATAAGGCCATTTACAAGGTGGCCTGCACAGAAGAAGCTAAAAGCTATAAATCACAGGAGGTCTGTAATGAGCGTAAGACGAATTTTTGTAGAGAAAAAGCCTGATTATGCGGTAAAAGCAGGAGAGTTAAGAGAAGAATTAGTAAGTTATCTTGGTATTACCGGAGTGAAGAGTGTACGGGTACTGATCCGTTATGATATTGAAAATCTTTCAGAAGATACTTATAAGAAGGCACTGGGAACCATTTTCTCAGAGCCGCCTGTAGATGAAGTCTATGAGGAAGAATTTCCAAAGAATCTGGGAGATCTGGTGTTCTCTGTTGAGTATCTTCCGGGACAGTTTGACCAGAGAGCTGATTCTGCCATGCAGTGTGTAAAGCTTTTAAAAGAAGATGAGGAGCCGGTGATCCGCACAGCAACCACCTATGTGATCACAGCACCGCTGACTCTGGCACAGGAGGACGCTATCCGTCATTTCTGTATCAACCCGGTAGACAGCCGTCAGGCAGAAGAAGACAAGCCAAAGACTCTGGTGACTGAATTTGATGTTCCGGAAGATATTAAGAGCTTTGAAGGCTTTGCAAAGGCTTCAGAAGAAGAATTAAAGGCATTATATGACACCTTAAATCTTGCAATGACATTCAAAGACTTCCTATATATACAGCAGTATTATGCAGGAGAAGAACACAGAGATCCAACTGTAACAGAGATCCGCGTGCTGGATACTTACTGGTCTGACCACTGCCGTCACACCACCTTCTCTACAGAGCTTAAAAATGTGGCTTTCACAGAGGGCGAATACAGAAAGCCCATTGAAGATACTTATAAAAAATATCTGGCTGACCGTGCAGTGATCTATAAGGACCGCAAGGATAAATATGTATGCCTTATGGATCTGGCTCTTATGGCAATGAAAAAGCTGCGCAGCGAAGGCAAACTGGAAGATCAGGAAGAGTCTGATGAGATCAATGCCTGCAGCATCGTAGTTCCTGTAGAGATCGACGGAAAAACAGAAGAGTGGCTGGTAAACTTTAAAAATGAGACCCACAACCATCCAACTGAGATCGAGCCTTTCGGTGGTGCAGCTACCTGTCTTGGCGGTGCGATCCGCGACCCGTTATCCGGTCGTACTTATGTATACCAGGCAATGCGTATTACCGGTGCAGCTGATCCTACAAAGCCATTAAATGAGACATTAAAGGGTAAACTGCCTCAGAGAAAGATCGTTACCAGCGCAGCAGCCGGATATTCTTCTTATGGAAACCAGATCGGTCTGGCAACTGGTTATGTAAAAGAATTATATCATCCAGGTTATGTGGCTAAGAGAATGGAGATCGGTGCTGTTATGGGCGCTGCTCCAAGAAAATACGTAAAGCGCTTAACCTCTGATCCGGGAGATATCATTATCCTTTTAGGCGGACGTACCGGCCGTGATGGTATCGGCGGTGCTACCGGCTCTTCCAAGGTACACACCACGGCTTCTATTGAGGTGTGTGGTGCAGAGGTACAGAAGGGAAATGCACCTACTGAGCGTAAGATCCAGAGAATGTTCCGCCGCCCGGAAGTAAGCTCTATTATTAAAAAATGTAATGACTTTGGTGCAGGCGGTGTATCTGTTGCCATTGGCGAACTGGCTGCAGGTCTTCAGATCGACCTTGACAAGGTGCCTAAAAAATATGCAGGACTTGACGGCACTGAGATCGCGATTTCCGAGTCACAGGAACGTATGGCAGTGGTTGTTGATCCGGCAGATGTAGAGAAATTCTTAGGCTATGCAGCTGAAGAGAATCTGGAAGCAGTTACCGTTGCAGTTGTGACCGAAGATCCAAGACTGGTGATGAACTGGAGAGGGAAGACCATTGTAAATATTAGCCGTGCTTTCCTTGATACAAACGGTGCTCATCAGGAAGCAGATGTTACCTTAGAGGTTCCGGGACATGAGGGAAATCTCTTTGATAAGAAAGAAGTAGGAAATGTAAAAGAAAAGTGGCTGAACATGCTGTCTGACTTAAATGTATGCTCACAGAAGGGGCTGGTAGAGCGTTTTGACGGTTCTATCGGTGCAGGCTCTGTATTTATGCCATTTGGCGGCAAATATCAGCTGACAGAAACACAGTCCATGGTAGCAAAGCTTCCTGTATTGGAAGGACATACCGATACCGTTACCATGATGAGCTATGGCTTTGATCCATATCTTTCCAGCTGGAGCCCATACCATGGTGCTGTTTACGCAGTTATCTCTTCTGTGGCAAAGATCGTGGCAGCAGGTGGTGATTATAGAAAGATCCGTTTTACCTTCCAGGAATACTTCCGCAGAATGAGCAGTGATCCAACCAGATGGAGCCAGCCGTTTGCAGCACTCCTTGGTGCTTACAATGCACAGATGGGCTTTGGACTTCCTTCTATCGGCGGTAAGGACAGTATGTCCGGTACCTTTGATGATGAACACGGTGAGATCAATGTACCTCCTACACTGGTTTCATTTGCAGTAGATGTAAACAGCTGCAAGAACATCATCACTCCTGAATTTAAGAAAGCAGGAAGTAAGATCGTAGAATTTAAGATCAACCGTGATAACTATGATCTGCCGGATTATGCCCAGATCATGGATGGCTACGGCAAGCTGTTTGAAGATATCAAAGCAGGAAAGATCCTTTCTGCTTATGCAGTAGAAGGCAGAGGTGCTGCTGAGGCTGTGAGCAAGATGGCATTCGGCAACAAGATGGGTGTTAAGATCGAGCATAATGTAGATCCAAGAGATTTCTTTGGCGCAGGCTGGGGCAATATCGTATGCGAAGTAGCAGAAGGAAAAGTGGGAGAACTTTCTATTCCATATACTGTACTTGGCGAAGTAACAGACAAGGGCGTATTTGAATACGGAAATACCGTTATTACAATGGATGAAGCCTTGGCAGGCTGGATGAAGACCTTGGAGGATGTATTCCCAACTGTTACAGGCAAAGAAAAGACAGGAGAAGCTGCAAGGGTAGAAGAGAAGCTTTATGATACAGATACTATTTACATCTGCGATCACAAGCTGGCACAGCCGGAAGTATTTATCCCTGTATTCCCGGGGACCAACTGCGAATATGACAGTACAAAGGCCTTTGAGCGTGCAGGCGCAAAGGTAGTAACAAAGGTATTTAAGAACTTAAGCGCCCAGGACATCCGTGAGTCTGTAGAAGAATATAAGAAAGAGATCGCAAAGGCACAGATCATCATGTTCCCAGGCGGTTTCTCTGCCGGTGATGAGCCGGACGGTTCTGCTAAATTCTTTGCAACAGTATTCCGCAATGCAGTGATCAAAGAAGAGGTAGAAAAGCTGTTAAATGAACGTGACGGACTTATGCTTGGTATATGCAACGGCTTCCAGGCCCTGATCAAGTTAGGCCTTGTTCCGGAAGGTAAGATCACTGAGCAGAAGCCGGATTCTCCTACATTGGCTATGAACACCATTGGACGTCATATTTCCAAGATGGTCTATACTAAGGTAATGACTAACAAATCCCCATGGCTGGCAGAGGCAAAACTGGGTGGTGTGTACTGTAACCCGGCTTCCCACGGCGAAGGACGTTTTGTAGCAGATGAAGCATGGCTCCACAGACTTATTGCAAATGGTCAGGTAGCTACCCAGTACGTAGACGACAAGGGTAATGTGACCATGGACGAATACTGGAATCCAAATGGCTCCTATATGGCCATCGAAGGCATCACAAGCCCTGATGGACGTATCCTTGGCAAGATGGCTCACTCTGAGAGAAGAGGCGAGGCGGTTGCCATGAATATTTACGGTGAGCAGGATATGAAGATCTTTGAGTCTGGTGTGAAGTACTTTAAGTAAGAGGAAGTTGATACGCAAGTAGTGTGATATGTAAAAGGTCCCGGAAGACGGTCTTGAGAAATTCAGATCATCTTCCGGGATTTTTGTATTGATGAAAGGGGGAAATATTTGATAAAATAAAGTTTAGAATACCAGTTGACGGGAAGCACATTTTGTATTATATATTGATATATAGTACCGGTATACCGGTATGCCGATGCAGAATGATCATACATATTACCTACATATGTTTCATGTATCAGTAAATATAAAACAGTGCCCTAAAGGGCGCGGAAAGAGGAGAAGCGATGAAAGTACCTTTTAGTGTGGACCTTACAGGAAAAACAGCCATTGTAACAGGAGGAAGCGGTGTGCTTTGTTCTGCTATGGCATATGGTCTGGCTGTGAACGGGGCGAAAGTTGCCATTATTGGGCGTAATAAGGAAAAACTGGCGAAAATGTCTGAGACCCTTACAGAAAATGCCAAAAATGAATACAGCAAAGAAGCAACAGTAAAAGGCTACAGCTGCAATGTACTGGACAAGGAAGAACTGGTAAAGACCTATGAACAGATCAAGGCAGAGCTGGGAAGCTGTGGTATCCTGATCAACGGTGCAGGCGGCAACCAGCCGGGAGCCATTGCTTCTGTAAAGATGTTAAAGAAGGAAAAACAGGAGGACGATTATTCTTTCTGGGATCTGAAGGAAGAAAATATCAGAAATGTGATGGATCTGAATTACATGGGAACTTTACTGCCTATCCAGGTATTTACCAGAGACATGGTTGAAAAGAGAAAGGGAAGCATTATCAATATCGCTTCTGTTTCTTCCATCCTTCCTCTTTCCAAGGTCATGGCTTATTCCAATGCAAAAAGCGCTGTCCAGAGCCTGACTCAGTGGCTGGCCATCCATTTTGGACAGAGCGGCATCCGCTGCAATGCCATTGTACCAGGATTTTATGCAGCAGAGCAGAACCATGATCTGTTATTTAACAAAGACGGTTCCTACACAGACAGAGCCGGAGATATCATTGCCGGAACTCCTATGGGACGTTTTGGAAATCCGGAGGAGCTGATCGGTGCAGCCCTGTTTTTGGCAAGTGATGATGCAGCCGGCTTTGTAAATGGCATCGTACTGCCTGTAGATGGCGGTTACAGCGCTTTCAGCGGGGTATAATTGTTTTTATGACCAATCTGGTTAAAATAACGCCATGTGCGTCAGTTTAAAATCTTCTGGTAGGCGAACCGGGGATCTCCGGCTTCACTTCCAGAGCATAATGTGATTTTTCCACAGAAGGTATATCCATTTTTGGTTAATGCTTTCTGCATGGAAAGGTTGTCCGGATGGGTGTCGATACGAATGTTTCTGACACCCTTTTCCTTTGCAAAGATCTCAGAATGAGAGAAAAGGCTTCCAGCCAGCCCTTTGCCCTTGTGGGCCTCGGATACGCAGACTCTGTGGAAAGCAAAATAAGGCTCGTCATTTAACCAGGCACCGCCTATGGCTGCATAATCAGCTTCAGGGCCGGGTACAACAGTGACCATGCCTAAAACTTTTCCGTTTTCTTCCAGAACGTGTACAACGCCCTTTTTAATGCCTTCTGTAAGCCCCTGCTCATTAGGCTCCCCTTTTTGCCACTGGTCAATGTTTCTTGCCCGGAATCCTTCTTTTGCTTCCTCCACCATTTTCATCATGGCAGGCAGATCTGACAGATCAGCGGTTCTGTATTTTAACATATGGTGCCTCCGTTTGTTTTTTGATTTTTTCATTGCGGATATTAATGATAGTATAATCCCGGTCTTAAGGATTTTCAAGGCGGACAGTCTTGCATTTTTCACATATGGGAATTATAATTGAGAAATAATAAAAATACATATTCCTACAGGATATATCTGAATATGTGCCGGAAAGGAAGCAAAAGAGATGACTACAAAACTTACAAGAGAACAGGGACTGGAATTACTGAAAAAATACAATAAAGAGCCATTTCATATCTTACATGGACTGACTGTAGAAGGTACTATGAGATGGTTTGCAAATGAACTGGGATATAAAGAAGACGCAGATTTCTGGGCAATGGCAGGACTTCTTCACGATATTGACTTTGAAATGTATCCGGAACAGCACTGTATCAAGGCAGAGGAGCTGTTAAGAGAAGCAGGGGCAGAAGAAGAGCTGATCCACGCTATCTGCAGCCATGGATATGGTATTGCCTGTGATGTAAAGCCGGAACATGAGATGGAAAAGGTGCTGTTTGCAGCAGATGAACTTACAGGTCTTGTAGGAGCAGCAGCCAGAATGCGCCCTTCCCGCAGTGTAATGGATATGGAGGTTTCCAGCCTTAAAAAGAAATTTAAAGATAAAAAGTTTGCTGCCGGATGTTCCAGGGATGTGATCCGTGAAGGTGCAGAAAACCTTGGCTGGACGCTGGAAGAATTAATGGAAAAGACCATTCTTGCCATGCGTTCCTGTGAAGAGTCTATAAATAAGGAAATGGAAGGCTGATAAAGGCTGACATAGAGGCAGGGACAAGGATCAGGCCACAGTGTTAAGAGAAAGACAGAATGACTATAAAAGTATGCCGTACAAAGACATTTGTCCTTGTGCGGCAAATTTTTTGGCTCAAAACTATTGACATGATGAAAAAAGTACGGTATCATTTGCACTTGTAACGCGTTAATAAAAACCTTAGGAAAACGCGTGTTTTACTACGATTTAAGGGAGATAAAGATCATGAAGAAAGTGGTTAAGTTCGGAGGAAGTTCACTTGCAAATGCAAAGCAGTTTAAAAAAGTGGCTGACATCATTAAAGCGGATAAGTCCAGAAGATATGTAGTTCCGTCTGCACCAGGCAAGCGCAATGACAAAGACGAAAAAGTAACCGATATGCTTTATGCATGCTATGATGCAGTAGCAGAGGGACGTTCCTACAAGAAGATCCTTGATAAGATCAAAGAAAGATACAATGAGATCATTGACGGACTGGATCTGAACCTGAACCTGGATCATGAATTTGATAAAATTGAAGAAAACTTCCTGGCAAAGGCAGGAAGAGATTACGCAGCTTCCAGAGGCGAATACTTAAACGGTATTGTTATGGCAAATTATCTGGGATATGAATTTATTGATGCTGCAGAGGTTATTTTCTTTGATGATAATGGAAACTTTGAGGCAGATATTACTGATAAAGAGCTTTCTGAGCGTTTAGAGCATGTAGAGAGAGCTGTTATCCCCGGCTTTTACGGTTCCCGCCATGACGGCACTGTAAAGACCTTTTCCAGAGGTGGTTCTGATGTGACCGGCTCTATCGTTGCAAAAGCGATCCATGCAGATATGTATGAGAACTGGACAGATGTTTCCGGATTTTTAGTAGCTGACCCAAGGATCATCAAGGATCCTGAGGTTATTGAAACCATCACTTATAAAGAACTTCGTGAACTGGCTTACATGGGCGCAAGTGTTCTTCACGAAGATGCTATTTTCCCGGTACGCAAGGAAGGTATTCCCATCAATATCCGCAATACCAACCGCCCGGAGGATAAGGGAACGCTGATCGTAGAGACCACCTGCCGCAAGCCGCGTCATACCATTACAGGTATTGCAGGTAAGAAGGGATTCTGCTCCATCAACATTGAAAAGGCAATGATGAATTCTGAGGTTGGTTTTGGGAGAAGAGTTTTAAGCGTATTTGAAAAATACGGTATTAATTTTGAACATATGCCATCTGGCATTGATACTATGACTATTTTTGTCCATCAGTCTGAGTTTGAGGCTTATGAGCAGTCTGTAGTAGCAGGTATCCACAGAGCTGTAGAGCCGGATACCGTAGAACTGGAATCTGATCTGGCGTTGATCGCAGTAGTGGGAAGAGGAATGCGTTCCAACAGAGGCACTGCAGGCCGCATCTTTTCTGCACTGGCACATGCAAGAGTTAATGTAAAAATGATCGATCAGGGATCTAGTGAATGGAATATCATCATTGGTGTTAAGAACGCTGATTTTGAAACTGCTATTAAGGCAATCTATGATATTTTCATTACTGTAGATTTATAAAAAGTTCAGTAGAATGATACAGGTGCCGTAGGATAAAGACATTATAAAAGCAGGGATAATCCCCTGCTTTTTCTGTTTTATTTTTTCTTTTCCCCCAACATCTTCCTTTGTAAATATCTGGAAGTTGTAGAATAATTGGGAATATGATATGATGATGATACCAGGGTCAAAAGGTCATAAATCCGATGCAAGCTTGCTTGCAGGAGGATTTTTGAACTTGGGACCCGCCAAAAACATGAGTAAGAAGCCATTTTTTGAAGAAAAATGAGCGGATTACGAATGTTTTTAGAATTGCGGGAGTGCAAAGCACGTAGCAATTCGGTATCAGAGGGGGCAAAATACCTTTTGACACTCACATCATATGATACCACAAGAGGATTTTTAAGCTTGTGAGTCTGGAAAGTGCAAACGATCTGGTATCACAGACATTCAAAGATGTGCAGGTATTTACATGGAAGAAATGTATGTATATAAAAATCAGCAAAAGTTAAGATGGGGATATACTACAGGCACCTGTGGGACGGCAGCTTCTATGGCAGCGGCTCTTATGCTTTTTGGACAGAAACGTGTGAGCCATGTTAAGGTTTCTACGCCTAAGGGTATTGATCTGGATCTGGAGATCGAGGAGACCCGTTTTACAAAGGAACAGGCGGTATGTGCTGTGCGAAAGGACTCCGGGGATGATCCGGATGTGACTAACGGAATTGCAGTCTATTCCAGAGTATCTTTCAGAAATGATAAACAGGAGACAGAAGGTTATATCTGGGAAAATGGAGGTCTTTGCCTTCGGCTTACAGCAGGAGAAGGTGTTGGCACAGTTACAAAACCGGGACTGGCCTGTGAGGTAGGGAAACCTGCCATTAATCCTGTACCAAGGGAAATGATATTTACCCATGTGGAAAAAGTATGCAGACAATATGGATTTCAGGGAAGTCTTAACATTGAAATATTTATCCCTCAGGGAGCGGAAATAAGCAAAAAGACCTTTAATCCCCGTATGGGCATCAAAGGCGGTATTTCCCTTTTAGGGACTAGCGGTATGGTAGAGCCTATGAGTGAGAAAGCACTGACAGATACCATCCGTCTGGAGCTGCATCAGAAGCATATAGCTGGTCTGAAAAGCGTGATTTTGACACCTGGAAATTATGGGGAAAGTTTTTTAAGGGATGAACTGGATGTAAATCTGGATTATGCTGTAAAATGCAGCAATTATATTGGTGAATCCCTGGATATGGCAGTGCAGGAAAATATAGAAGAAGTATTGTTAGTAGGCCACGGGGGAAAGCTGATCAAGCTGGCTGCCGGTGTGATGAATACCCATTCCTCTGTAGCAGACGGAAGAATGGAAACCCTGGCAGCCTGGGGCGGTGCCTGTGGTGCAGGTGAAAAGCTGATCCGGGAGATTTTAGAGTCTGTTACAGTGGATCAGGGACTTAAACTTTTAGAAACAGTGCCGGGACTTCGTGAAAAAGTCATGGAGCAGGTGGTAAGACGGGCCTGGGAACATATGGCACTGCGTGCAGGGGAGTCTATGAAGACAGAATGTATTTTGTTTACCAATGAAAGAGGGATTCTGGGAATGTCTCCTGGTGCCAGGGATATGTTAAAAAGGATACTGGCCCAGGATATGACGAAGCTGGACTGATAAAGCAGAGTGGGAAGCAGGCAAAAGCAGATTACGGAAAGGAAGAGAATATGGTACATATCGTAGGTGCAGGTCCGGGTGCAGAGGATCTGATCACAGTAAGGGGACTGAAATTTTTAAAACAGGCGGACATTGTTATTTATGCAGGTTCCCTGGTTAATCCGGGTCTGTTAAAAGAGACAAAACAGGATGCCATGATCTATGACAGTGCAAAAATGACCTTAGAGCAGGTTATGGAGGTTATAGAACAGGCATGGAAGGAGCATAAAGAAGTGGTCCGCCTGCATACAGGAGATCCATGCATTTACGGAGCTATCAGAGAGCAGATGGATGCTATGGACAAGTCCGGGATCAAGTATGATATCTGTCCGGGAGTCAGTTCTTTTTGCGGCACGGCAGCAGCTTTACAGATGGAATACACTCTTCCGGGAATATCCCAGAGCGTGGTCATTACCCGGATGGCAGGAAGGACACCTGTGCCGGAAAGAGAGAGCATCCGCCAGTTTGCTTCTCACCAGGCAACGATGGTGGTCTTTTTAAGTACAGGCATGTTAAAAGAATTGTCAGAGGAATTAATGGCAGGTGGTTACCCGTCAGATACACCGGCAGCTATTGTATACAAGGCTACCTGGCCGGAAGAAAAAACGGTACGCACAATCGTAGCTGGGCTTGCAGAAGCAGCAGAGCGGGAGAATATTACAAAAACAGCCCTGATCGTAGTAGGAAATGCAGTGGCACAAAATGGTTACGACAGGTCAAAACTGTATGATCCGGGATTTACAACACAGTTCCGTATGGCAGAAAACTCCCACAGCGGGAAAATGGCTTCGGCTGTGCCGGAAACGATGGTGCCGGAAACAAGCATGCCTGTCAGGGCAGATAAAGACGCACAAAAGAGTGAAAAGACAGGCGCAGAAGAAGAAAAAACAATATTAGGAAAACTGTACGTAGCAGGTATAGGGCCGGGTTCTTTGGATGGAATGACAAAAGAGGCCTTTAAAGCAATTGGAGACTGTCAGGTGATCGCCGGTTATACGGTATATGCAGATCTTGTAAAGCCATATTTTCCAGATAAAGAGTATCTCATCACTCCTATGACAAAAGAGGAAGCACGGTGCCGTATGGCTTTTGAATGTTGTATGAAGGGCAAAGATACAGCCATGATCTGCAGCGGGGACAGCGGTGTTTACGGTATGGCAGGTCTGGTCCTGGAGCTGTCTGCGCAGTATCCGGGAGTGGAGATCAAAATCATACCAGGGGTTACAGCTGCCTGTGCCGGTGCTGCCGGTCTTGGAGCACCTTTGACCCATGATTTTGCAGTGGTCAGCTTAAGTGACCGTTTAACCCCTATAGAAATGATATGGGAGCGCATAGAAAAGGCGGCTCAGGCAGACTTTGTCATCTGCCTGTACAACCCCCGCAGTAAAGGCAGACCGGACTATTTAAAAGAAGCCTGTGAGCGTATCATGAAATACCGTCCGCCGGAGACAGTCTGCGGTGTGGCTTCCAGCATTGGAAGAGATGGGGAAGAGATGAAGGTGATGTCTTTAAAAGAACTGGCAGATTATCCGGCGGATATGTTTACGACTGTATTCATTGGAAAATCCAGCACTGTAAAGATCGGCAGATGGATGGTGACTCCACGAGGCTATCTGCAAAAAAAGGAGAAATAGCATGACCGGAAAACATGTGATCCTCTTTGCAGGGACTACAGAGGGACGGGTACTGGCTAACTGGCTGGATGACCAGCCTGGCATTACCGGTACTGTTTGCGTGGCAACAGAATATGGGGCAGAGCTTTTGACAGAGGAGATGCCATTAAAGCATTTAAAGGTACACAGCGGCCGTCTGGATGAAGACGAAATAGAAGCCTTCCTGAAAAAAAACGGAACACATCTTGTGATAGATGCAACACATCCCTATGCCCAGGTGGTCACAGCCAATATCCGGAAAGCCTGTGAAAAATTCCCCCACATCTGCCTGCTGCGCTGCCTGCGAAAAGAAAGTGCAAACATGACGGAGAATGATAGAAGCGGTAAAAACAATATTGTCCATGTGAAAGATACAGAAGAAGCAGTCAGGTATCTTTGGGAAAAAGAAGGAAATATCCTTCTTACTACAGGAAGTAAGGAGCTGGCTTTGTGGCAGGAGCTTCCAAAACATGGAGAACGCATTTTTACAAGAGTTCTTCCTGTGGAAGCTTCCATTCGTATCTGCCGGGAGCTGGGATATGGCGGAAGGCATATTATTGCAATGCAGGGCCCGTTTTCAGAAGAAATGAATTATGTGCAGTTAAAGGAATTTCATTGTTCTTACATGGTAACAAAAGACGGGGGAGATACCGGCGGCTTTAAAGAAAAGATACAGGCTGCAAAAAGGGCTGGTGCCACAGCAGTTATAATAGACAGGCCTAAAGATAGGGGAATGTCCCTGGAGCAGATAAAGGAAGCGGTAAAGGAGTGGATGGAAGATGGCTCAGAATGAATATAAAGATAAAAACCCCATTATTTATCTTGCGGGGATCGGAATGGGAAGAGAAGACCAGCTGACCGGTGAGGTCTTAGACTGTTTAGACCGTGCCGATGCTGTAATGGGAGCCAGAAGGATGTTAGATGCAGCTGCACCATATACAGAAGGAAAAGCAGTGCTGGCTGCTTATAAGCCCAGTGAAATGGTGAACTGGCTTTCTTCTTTTCAATGGAATGAGGCAGTTTTAGTCCTTTCCGGGGATACAGGCTTTTACAGCGGTGCAGAAGCAGCTTCCAAAGCTTTCTTACAGGAAGGCTGGGAGGTAGAATATATCCCGGGAGTGTCCAGTCTTTCTTATTTCTGCGGAAGGCTGGGGCGCAGCTGGCAGAATATCCACTGTATCAGCAGCCATGGCCGCAGCTGCGATGTAGTTGCCCATATCCGTCATTATGAAAACTGCTTTATCTTATTAGGAGGAAAGGGCAGTGTTTCTGCTCTTTGCAGGGAACTGGTAAGCAATGGACTTGGAAATGTAAAAATCTGGGCCGGGGAAAATTTCTCATATGAAACAGAACGTATTCTCTGTGAGGCTACACCAGCAGAATTGCTGATGGAAGAGGAGAGCCACCCCTTTGGAAGTCTTGCCTGCGTTCTTGTGAAAAATCCTCGCGCAGAAGAGATGAGGATTTATCTCACGAAACGCCCGAAGGATGAGGATTTTATCCGGGGAAAGGTTCCTATGACTAAGGAAACCATCCGCCGGCTGTCTATAGAGAAGCTGTGCATCGGTAATCATAGTGTGTGCTATGATATTGGTGCAGGAACAGGATCTGTATCTGTGGAAATAGGCCTGGAGATCCGCAGAAGCTGCAATGAAGGCAGTGTGTATGCTATTGAACGGGAACAGGAAGCTCTGGAATTGATCCGGGCCAATGTGCAAAAGTTCCATGGCAGCTGGGAAGATATCCACATTGTAGAAGGAGAGGCACCAGAGGCCTTTGATGGGCTTCCGGTACCTACACATGCATTTATCGGCGGAAGCAGCGGAAAGATGAAAGAGATCATTGGAACGCTGCTGGACCTAAACCCGTCAGTACGGATCGTGGCCAATGCTATTACTTTAGAAACGGTATCAGAGATCATTGAATGTATGAAGGAATATGGTTTTGAAGATGGTGAGCTTCTGCAGATCCAGGCATCTCCTGTAAAGCAGCTTGGCAGCTACCATATGCCAATGGCACAGAATCCGGTATATATTGCAGTGATGCAGCACCCGGCAAAAGATGATGTGGAGGAAATAGAGTGGCTGGATTCATGATCGCAGCTCCAAGAAGCGGCAGCGGAAAGACTATGGTCACCTGTGGTATTCTGGAGCTTTTAAAACGAAAACAGAAAAATCCATTTTCTTATAAAAGCGGACCGGATTATATTGACGGGCTGTTCCACCGGAAGGTGCTGGGGATTGAAGGAGGAAACCTGGACAGTTTCTTTGAAAGGCCGGAAGACATGAGAAAAAAACTCATGAATATATCAAAAGATCATTTTCCTGTAATAGAAGGCGTAATGGGATATTTTGATGGTCTTGGAGGAGACACCACAGCAGCCAGTTCCTGGGAAGTGGCAGATATTTTAGACCTTCCGGTAGTGCTGGTGGTGGATGCAAAAGGAGCCAGTCTTTCTCTGGCAGCGCTGATCAAAGGTTTTCAGGTCTTTAAAGGAGAGGCCCGGTCTTTTCAGGGGGATAAAAGTGGAAATCACATCCAGGCAGTTATCTTAAACCGGATCTCTTCTATGCTGTATCCACGGATAAAAGCAGTGATCGAAAAAGAAACAGGTATTCTGGTAGCAGGATATGTGCCTGAGCTGGATTTCTGGCAGGTAGGAAGCCGCCATTTAGGACTGGTGCTTCCTGGGGAGATCGAAAACCTTCAGGGCCAGATCAGACAGCTGGGGGATTGCCTGGAAAAGACGCTGGATGTAGATAAACTATTCAGTCTGGGAGAAAGTGCAAAGCCTCTGGAGCCTGAGATGGTGGCAGCTGGTTGTCCTGGCCAGGATCGTGAAGCTGAAGAAAACCCATATCCTAAGCCTCATATCCGACTTGGCATTGCCTGGGATGAAGCTTTCTGCTTCTACTATCGGGATAATCTGGAATTTTTGGAAAAGCAGGGAGCTGAGATCCTTCGGTTCAGTCCTGTTCATGACAAGCATCTGCCGGAAGATCTGGATGGCCTTCTCCTTGGAGGCGGTTATCCGGAACTTTATGGAAAGGCTCTTGAAGAAAATAAGAATATGAGAAATGAGATCCGCCGGAAAGCAGAAGAAGATATGCCTGTTCTGGCAGAGTGTGGCGGTTATCTTTATCTTTTAAAAGAGCTGGAAGATGAAAATGGAACTGGTTATGAGATGGCAGGCGTATTTTCAGGAAAAGGTTTCAAAAAAGGAAAAAATTCCCATTTCGGTTATATTACAGTGGAAACAGAAAGTGACAGCCTGTATTTAAAAGCAGGAGAAAGAATCAAAGGCCATGAATTCCATTACTGGGAAAGTACCCAGGACGAAAATGAACTGAAGATGCAGGCCCAAAAGCCTACAGGAAAGCGAGGATGGCCCTGTGTGACCATAAAAAATCAGGTAATGGCCGGTTTTCCGCATCTGTACTATCCTTCCATGGAAGGCTTTGGAAAACGGTTTATCCAGGCATGTGATACCTACAGAAAGAAAAGAGAGAGGCAGCATTAAAATGAACCAGAAACAGACAGTTTCCCTGGAAATTGTGTTAAAAGGAATAACTACCACAGATAAAGAAGCGGTAACGGCAGCAAAGGCTCACTGGGACCGTGTGGCAAAGCCATTAAATAGCTTAGGCGTGTTAGAAGAGGATATATGCCGCATTGCAGGTGTGAAAAGGCGGGAAGGATTTTCCCTTGATAAAAAGTGCATTGTGATCATGTGCGCGGACAACGGGATCGTAGAAGAAGGCGTGACCCAGACAGGACAGGAAGTAACAGCAGCTGTTGCCAAAAATATGGCAGCCAGGCGTTCCTGCGTCTGCCTGATGGCGGCCTACGCAGGAGCAGAGGTCCTTCCTGTAGACGTTGGGATCGCCGCTCATATGTCAGAGACCGGTATTTTAGACCGTAAGATCGCCTGGGGGACAAAGGATTTCTTAAAAGAATCAGCCATGACCAGGGAAGATACTGTGAAAGCATTGGAAGTGGGGATCGAAGCAGCCGGGATTTTATATGAAAAGGGTTGTGATCTGGCAGGAACAGGAGAAATGGGTATTGGAAATACCACTACATCCAGTGCTGTGATCTCTGTACTTACAGGTCTGGATCCGGAAACGGTAACAGGCAAAGGCGCAGGCTTGGATAATGCCGGTCTTAAACGGAAAATAGAGGTTATTAAAGAAGGAATCCGTATCCACAAACCGGATCCGTCAGATGGGATCGATGTTTTATCAAAAGTAGGCGGACTGGATCTGGCAGCACTGGCAGGTTTTTATCTTGGCTGTGCCTATTGGCGGATCCCGGTAGTCCTGGACGGTCTTATTACCGGTGCGGCGGCACTGGCAGCAGTAAAGATATGTCCGGAGGCAGCCGGTTATCTGCTGGCATCCCACGTATCTGCGGAACCGGCAGGACAGGCAGTTTTATCCTGTCTTGGCTTAAAGGCTGCGATCCAGGCTGGAATGTGTCTGGGGGAAGGAACAGGGGCAGCTGCGTTCTTTCCTATGTTGGATATGGCCCTTACTGTTTACAGCAAAATGGATACCTTCCAGGATATAAAGGTAAAACCATATTGCCATTTTGAGGAAGATAAAAACGAGGATAACGAATAGCTATGATACTGATCACCGGCGGAAGCGGCAGCGGTAAATCTGCTTATGGAGAAAAAAGAATACTGGAAGCTGGAGAAATGCCCCGGTATTATATTGCCACCATGGAAGTATTTGGGGAAGAAGGCAGAAAAAAAGTGGAGCGGCATAAAAAACTTCGTCAGGGAAAAGGATTTATCACCATTGAGAGCCCAAAGGATGTGGGCAGGGAAAAAGTGTTGGAAATGTTCCGTCCTGATGGTCAGAAAAAAGCTGTTTTACTGGAATGTATTTCTAATCTCACAGCCAATGAAATGTTTGGCAGTTCCTTTGGAGAAGAATCAGAACCTGGCAGACGTACAGAAGCACTGGCAGAAAAAATCTGCACTGACATCGAAAAGATCGATAAAGCAGCTGGCTTTTTCGCAGTGATCACCAATGAAGTGGGCTCTGACGGGGAAATGTATGAAAAAGAGACGTTAGAATATATCCGTCTTCTGGGGCTTGTAAACTGCCGTCTGGCGAAAATGGCCTCAGAGGTGGTTGAAGTAGTATACGGTATACCAGTTAAATGCCCTCACTAAGTCTTTCAGATATCCTTGGCACAACTGACCAAAAATCTTCCTGCAAAATCAAGTTCAAAAGGATTTTGGGAGTATATCATTAATGAAAGGAACGAGAAACTGTATGAAATGGTTAGATTCCTGTCTGATCGCAATATCCATGTATTCAAAGATCCCTGTGCCCCAGGTAGAGTGGACCAAAGAAAAAATGAACCATGCCATGTGCTTTTTTCCGCTGGTAGGTGCTGTGCAGGGATGCCTTTTGGGACTCTGGCTGGTTATTGCAGCACAGTTTGATCTGTCTGTGGGCATAAGATTTCTGTGGGCATCTGCCATTCCCTTTCTTGTAACAGGGGGTATCCATATGGATGGCTTTATGGACACTATGGATGCAGTCCATTCCTATGGAGATAGGACGAAGAAACTGGAAATATTAAAAGATCCTCATTTAGGGGCTTTCGCAGTGATCTGCGCGGCTGTATATTTATTATTATACACAGGGAGCATGTATGAGTTTTGCAAAAATGCACAGGGAAAAGCCATATTTTATCCAGTATTGTTTTTGTCCAGTGAACGGGTGTTCAGCGGCCTTTCTGTAATCATGCTCCCTTCAGCGAAAAACAACGGGCTGGCAGCCACATTTTCCCAGGCATCTGAGAAAAAGCTGGATAAAAAGATCCTGATCCTGTTATTGGCACTCCTGGCAGTGGCGGCTTTTGGGATCTGGGGTATGCAGGGGATAAAAATTTATGGAGTATGCCTGGTGTTTCAGGGAGCGCTTTTTGCCTGGTATGATAAATGGTCAAAAAAGAACTTCGGAGGTATTACCGGGGATCTGGCCGGATTTTTCCTGCAGACAGAGGAACTGGGCTGTCTGACTGCAGTGGCATTTTTATTGAAAATGTTATAAAAATGATGTGAGTGTCAAAGGAGAAAAAACAGATGATCATGGTCATTGGAGGAAGATGTCAGGGAAAATCTTCTTTTGCAAGAGAACATTTTGAAAGCAGGATACAGGAAAATAAAAAAATAGAGAAAGACGGGGAAATCCAGAAAGACCATCTGGAAAATTTAAAGACAGATCCTTGGACAGATGGAGAAACAGCCACCTGGGAAGAGTTTCTTGCCTCTGCATGGAGCCGGAATTTTCATCTGCTGGTGCGGCGGATATTAAAAAAAGATGAGACGCTGGGATTGCCGGATGAGCAGGAAAAAGGCGTATTTGAAATAATGCCTACAGGTCTGCCGGACTGGAAAAAAATGGCAGAGGTCATATACACTGCCGGTCCTCACCGTATTCTGGTCACAGATGAGATTGGTTACGGCATTGTTCCTGTAGATCCGTTTGAGCGGGAGTACAGGGAAGAAACAGGCCGTATCTGCTGTCTGCTGGCAGAAAGATCAGAGGAAGTATGGCGGGTCTGCTGCGGGCTTGGAACCCGTTTAAAGTAGAGAAAATGAAAATGTGAAAAGCATGACCGCTTATAAGAGTAATGTTTGATATAATGATGTTGGGGACAAAAGGTATTTTGACCACTCTGATATTAGGAAAGGATAGTAACATAACAATGGAATGGATACAGTTATGGCAGCTGCATGGGCTGGCCCTTTTAACAGGCAGTATTCTGGACTGGATCTTTGGAGATCCCTATAATTTTCCCCATATGATACGCCTGATGGGGAATATGATAAGCAGTCAGGAAAAGGATCTGCGTAAACTTTTTCCTGAAAAGCCACGGCTTGCAGGAACTTTTCTTACCATGACTATGTGCCTTTTCTGGATCATCATGCCGGGGCTGCTTTTTCAGGTAACAGGAAAATATCTGGGTCTGACGGCAAGATTTCTTCTGGAAAGCTTTTTCTGTTATCAGCTTCTGGCAGCCAAAAGTCTCTGTGTGGAAAGCATGAAGGTATGCAGGGAACTAAAAAAGGGAGATATAGAAGGGGCAAGAAAGGCTGTTTCCATGATCGTAGGCCGTGATACCAAAGTTCTGGACAAAGCAGGCATTACCAGAGCAGCAGTGGAAACTGTGGCAGAAAATACCTCAGATGGTGTGATCGCTCCATTTTTATTTATGGCAGTTTTCGGACCGTTGGGCGGTACCTTTTATAAGGCAGTAAACACCATGGATTCCATGATCGGCTACAGGAATGATAAATATATCCTGTTTGGCCGGACAGCTGCAAAGCTGGATGATGTATTAAACTTTATACCAGCCCGCATTTCCGGCTGTCTGCTTACACTGGCAGCATATCTGCTTCCCGGGGCAGACGGGAAAAATGCCTGGCGTATATTCTTAAGGGATCGCAGAAAGCATGACAGCCCCAATTCTGCTCATGGAGAGGCAGCCTGTGCGGGAGCCCTTCATTTGCGTCTTGCAGGAGATGCCTGGTACTTTGGGGTTCTTCACAAGAAACAGTTTATCGGAGATAATGACAGGGAGATCGTCCCGGAAGATATATGGAAAGCATCCCTTTTAATGTTTTTGGCAGAGGGGATACTGATGGCAGTGCTGCTGGTGATCCTGGCAGCAGTCAGGCTATAATGATTATTCAAAAATCCTCTTTCCTGGTCAGACCGGGAGACGAGGGGGATATAGATATTAATTTTTGAAAGAAGGAATCCACATGCATACCCAATACCAGCACGGCGGTGACATTTACAGTAACAAGGTTTCAATGGACTATTCCGCTAACATTAACCCTTTAGGACTGCCTCAGGGAGTGAAAGAAGAACTGGCACGATGTATTAAAGAGCAGGTGTGCTGCGTCTATCCGGACAGCCGGTGTACAGATCTGGTAAATGCATTAGCTGACTATCATAAGGTATCTTGTGACTGGATCATCTGTGGCAATGGTGCGGCAGATCTGATCTTTGGTCTTACATTTGCCCTGAAACCGGAAAAAGCCCTGCTTTTAGCCCCTTCTTTTCTGGAATATGAACAGGCCTTAAAGGCGGCAGGCTGTGATATCAGTCTTTTTTATCTGAAAGAGGAAAATGGGTATTGCCTGGATGTGGATGAATTATGTCAGATTATAGAAAAAAACAGTTTTGATCCGGTGTCTGCAGATCCTGCTAAAATCAGCTGCCTGGAGAAAGACCGGCCTGTATCAGCAGCCTTAAAGGGCTGGGACATTTTGTTTTTATGCAATCCCAATAATCCAACAGGCATTGCTGTGAAGAAGGAACAGGTCTTAAAACTGGCAGAAACCTGCGAAAGGACAAATACATTTCTGGTTGTGGATGAGTGTTTTGGAGAGTTTTTAGATGAGCCGGAGGCTTACAGTGTTATTCCGTTTTTAGAGAAGCTTCCGCATGTCTTTGTATTAAAAGCGTTTACAAAGATCTATGCCATGGCTGGAATGCGTTTAGGATATGCATTGTGCAGCAGCGGGGAGGTTTTAACAAGGATCTCTCAGGTAAGACAGCCCTGGTCTGTTTCGGGACTGGCTCAGAAAGCAGGAATTGCAGCTTTAAAAGAGACAGAATATGTGCTGAAAACCAGAAAACTGATCCATGAGCAGAGAAATAAAATGGAAGCAGCATTAGAAAAACTGGGATATATCGTTTATCCGTCCCAGGCCAATTATATTTTCTTTAAGGAAAGGATTTTGCAAGAAGCAGCTGTAAAAAGCACAGAACAGGAGAAAAAAACAGGTCAGGAGCAGAAAAATGCCGGGAAAGAGACAGCTGGGTTGTATGACCGTATGTTAAAACAGGGGGTCCTTATCCGCAGCTGCTCTAATTATCCGGGTCTGGATGCTTCCTGCTACCGCATCTGCGTAAAAACAGAAGAAGAAAACCGGGAATTTCTGCATAAACTTTCCCAGTGTACAGTTTCCGAGAGAACATAAACCTGAAAAGGAGGAATAAATCCATGGCAAGATCCATTATGATACAGGGAACCATGTCCAATGCGGGAAAAAGCCTGATCGCAGCAGGCCTGTGCCGCATTTTTGCCCAGGACGGCTATAAAACAGCACCTTTTAAATCCCAGAATATGGCTTTAAATTCTTTTATTACAGAAGATGGGCTGGAAATGGGCCGGGCCCAGGTGGTTCAGGCAGAAGCGGCGGGAGTGAAGCCTTCTGCGTACATGAACCCCATTTTGCTGAAACCAACTACCGATATAGGTTCCCAGGTGATCGTAAATGGCGTTTCTATTGGAAACATGCGGGCAAAAGATTATTTTGCTTATAAAAAACAGCTGATCCCCCAGATCATGGAAGCATACAAACACCTGGACGAAGAATATGATGTGATCGTGATTGAAGGTGCAGGAAGTCCGGCAGAGATCAACTTAAAATCAGATGATATTGTAAACATGGGACTGGCTGCCATGGTAGATGCACCGGTGCTGCTTGCCGGGGATATTGACCGGGGCGGGGTTTTCGCCCAGCTTTACGGGACAGTAGAGCTTTTGGAGCCTGAAGAACGGAATCGCATAAAGGGACTTATCATCAATAAATTCCGGGGAGATAAGACGATCCTGGAGCCGGGACTTCGCCAGTTAGAGGATCTTTGCAGGATACCGGTGGCAGGTGTCGTTCCCTATATGAACGTAGATATTGAAGATGAAGACAGCTTAAGCACCAAACTTGGAAATACCAGACAGAAGGGCTGCATCGATATTGCAGTGCTCCGGTTTCCAAAAATTTCCAATTTTACAGACATGGATGCTTTTGAACGTATGAACGAGATTTCCATCCGTTATGTTTCAAAGCCCTCTGAGCTGAAACAGCCGGATATGGTGATCCTTCCGGGAACAAAAAATACCATTGATGATCTTCTGTGGATGCGTCAGAATGGTCTGGAAGCAGCTGTCTTAAAACTGGCGGCAAAGCAGGTGCCTGTATGGGGAATCTGCGGCGGTTTCCAGATGATGGGAGAATGGCTGGTGGACGAACTTGCCATTGAGTCGTCCTACAAAGGAAAGATCCGTGGAATGGGTCTTTTCCCTGTAGAAACGGAATTTGAAGAAGAAAAAGTACGTACCCAGACAGAGGGACGTTTCGGGGAACTTTACGGCTGTTTCAGGGAGCTTTCAGGAAAGAAACTTACTGGCTATGAGATCCATATGGGCCGTACAAAGAGCAGGGAAAAGGAACAGCCGCTCTGTCTGTTAAATGCAGGAGAGAATACCGGAGTAAGGGAAGTTAAAGGCATCCCCTGCGGCTGGAACAGGAAAAACCTTTATGGTTCCTATGTCCACGGTATATTTGACGCTCCTGGTATCTGTGAGACCATAGCAGCTGCCCTTGCAGCCAGAAAGGGCATTACCCTGGAAATGGCAGGACAGCTGGATTACAGGGCATATAAAGAAGAACAGTATGATAAACTGGCAGAAATATTGCGGGAGAGTCTGGATATGGAAAAGATATATGAGATCATGGGACTGGAAGAAAAAATACATATAGAACAGGTGCTTCCGTCAGATATAGAACACAGAAGCTTTGAGATCATCAGTGAAGAATTAAAGGCTATGGGAAAGAAACTGGAACCGGAACTGGCACCGGTAATCATGCGGGCTATTCATACAACAGCGGATTTTGACTATGCAGATCATCTGAAATTTTCTGAGCATGCAGTAGAAAAAGCAAGGGAAGCCATTAAAAACGGAGGCGTGATCATTACCGATACAAAAATGGGCTGGTCCGGTGTGAACAAAAAGCGTCTGGAAAGTTATGGGGGAGAAGCCTTGTGCTTTATGGCAGATGAAGATGTGGCAGCAGAGGCCAAGGAAAAGGGTAGCACAAGAGCGGTGGCAAGTATGGATAAGGCGGCAAAATTATTTGGAGGCGGAGAGAGACCTTGTATCTTTGCTATTGGAAATGCCCCTACGGCGCTTATACGCCTTTATGAGCTGATCCGGGAGGGAAAAATAAAACCGGCCCTGATCATTGGTGCGCCTGTAGGCTTTGTTAATGTGATCCAGTCAAAAGAACTGATCCTTTCACTGAAAGATACACCATACATTGTGGCAGAAGGCAGAAAAGGCGGCAGCAATGTGGCGGCAGCCATCTGCAATGCTCTATTATACGGTATCAAATAAAGGGCTACAGTTTGGCCATGATAATAAAAGGGGACAGAAAGCATGAAACTATATCGTATTATCCTTGTAGATGATGAGGAAGAGGTAAGAAAAAGTATTATCCGCAAGATCAAATGGGAGGAAAACGGCTTTTTAGTAGCCGGGGACGCGGAAAACGGGGAAGATGCCTTAGAAAAGATCGAACTGTTGGAACCGGATCTGATCCTGACCGACATCCGTATGCCCTATATGGACGGACTGACACTGGCAGAACGTGTGCGCCAGAAATACCCGTCTATGAAGATCGTCATTTTTTCCGGTTATGATGATTTTGAATATGCTAAGCAGGCAATTAAATTAAATGTTACAGAATACATACTAAAGCCGGTAAACGTAGAAGAGCTGACTGCCATTTTACAAAAGATAAAGGCAAATCTGGATCAGGAGATCGAACAGAAGCGAAATGTAAACCTTTTGCGGGAAAATTATATAAAAAGCCTGCCGATCCTCCGGGAACAGTTTTTAAATGAACTGGTAAATGCCCCCATAGCTTATGAAACTGTGCAGACCCGTTTAAAAGAGTATGGTATCTCCCTTTCCGGTGCCCAGAAATGGGTGGCAGCAGCCGTAGGTATTGACAGGCCGGAGGAGGAGCGGGAAGGCGAACTGGCTATCCACAGGGAGCAGGACCTGATCCCTATTTCTGTTATGCAGATCCTGGAAGAAAAGCTGGGAAATTTCTGTCGTTTTTCTATTTTTAACTCTACCGGAAGCAGTGATGCACAGATCGGTGTGATCGCAGCTATTGACGAGGAAAATTCCCAGACCGGACTGACTGCTGTATTAGGAGATATCTGCAAAGAGACCAGAAAGATCCTGGCAGTTCCTATTACCATTGGCATTGGACACAGTACCCAGGATCTGGGCATGATCTGCGAATCTTACAAGGATGCAGTCAATGCTTTAGGTTATAAGGCCATTGTAGGGGCTGGAAATACCATTTATATCAACGACGTGGAGCCGGTAAGCAGGGGAAAGCTGCAGTTTGACAGCAAAGATGAGGCAGAGCTGGTAGGTGCTGTGAAATTTGGTCCTCAGGAAAAGATCGAAGAAGCAGTACATAAAATCGCGGATAAGATCAGTGATGCAAAAGTCCATCAGCGTCAGTGCCAGACCTATATGTTAAGTGTATTAAACTGTATGATCCAGCTGGTGCAGATGTATGATCTGGACATGGAGACTATATTCAAGGGGGAGACCAACTTAAATGAGGCCTTTGCCCTGATCTCCAGTACCCAGAAAAAGGAAGATTTTGCAAAATGGCTTCTTCAGGCTGCCATTGCAGTAAACCAGTCTGTGAATACAGAACGTGATAATACTACAAAACAGGTGATCCAGGAAGCCAGGCAGTATATTATGGACAACTATCAGGATGCGGAGCTGTCTGTGGAGAAGATCTGCCGTCACCTGCATATGAGCCCGGCTTATTTTTCTACCATGTTTAAGAAAGAAACAGGAAAGACTTATGTAGCTTATCTTACGGAAGTCCGTCTGGATAAAGCAGTGGAGCTTTTAAACAAAACAGATGACAAGACATATGTGATCGCGGCAAAGGTAGGATACCAGGAGCAGAATTATTTCAGCTATGTATTTAAGAAACGATTTGGTATTTCGCCTACAAAATTCAGAGGAGCAAAATAATGTTTTTGAAACAACGAAAACACCGGCTTCAAAATGCCAGTATCCGTTCCATTATATTCATGTATTTTACCATTACCGCTCTGGCAGCCAGTATTTTTATCGGAGTTTCTCTTTACGGACGGCTGTCAGGACAGATGTCCTCTGCACTTCAGGAGGAGAACCGCATCCTCATCAACCAGTTAGGCCGGACAATGGACTCTTATCTGCGTCTGGTGATGAAGCTTTCAGATTCCCTGTATTACGGCGTGATCAAAAATGCCGATCTTTCTGACGGTTCTATTAACGGAGAGATCACGCTCCTTTATGATAATAACAAGGACAATGTAGAAAATATTGCCCTGTTTTCAAAAGAAGGGGAATTGTTAGAGTCGGTTCCCGCAGCAAGATTAAAGAACAATGCCAGGGTGGCAGACCAGGATTGGTTTATGGCGGCTTTGGAAAAAACAGAAAACCTTCATTTTTCCATGCCTCATGTACAGCATATTTTTGACACAGGAGACAGCCAGTACCGTTGGGTGGTATCTGTGGCAAGAGCTGTGGAGATCACAGACGGTCCCTATACAGACCAGGGTGTTCTTCTCATCGATCTGCGTTATAACAGCTTAGAACAGTTATTTGATGGTATGAACCTGGCAAAAGGAGGCTATGTGTATCTTACAGACAGCAACGGGAACCTGATCTATCACCCGGACGGCCAGCTGATAAGCTCCGGCATTGTAGAAGAAAACAATGATAATACTGCCGTGTTAAAAGATGGAAATTACCAGGAGCAGTGGCAGGGACAGACCCGTATGGTGTCGGTAAAAACGGTGGGATATACAGGCTGGAGGATCGTAGGTGTCATGCCCCTTGACACAGTATCTTTAAATGCGATCAAGACCCGTATTTTGATCGTGTTCATTATTGCGCTGGTGCTGTTTATCCTGACTATCATCAATTCCTATATTTCTTCCAGGATCACAGACCCTATTAAGGAACTGGAAAAATCTGTAAATCAGATCGAGGAGGGAAATTTGGAAACAGAAGTTTACACAGGGGGATCTTACGAGATCCAGCATCTGGGAAAATCCATTCAGAATATGGCAAGGCAGATCAAGCGCCTTATGGATGACATTGTGGCAGAGCATGAATCTAAGCGAAAAAGCGAATTTGATACTTTACAGTCCCAGATCAATCCCCATTTCCTTTATAATACCTTAGATATCATTGTGTGGATGATCGAAAATGAAAAACAGTCAGAAGCAGTGAAAGCAGTAACCGCATTGGCGCGTTTCTTCCGTATCAGTTTAAGTAAGGGAAAAAGCATTATCCCGGTAAGGGATGAACTGGAGCATGTAAGAAACTATCTGATGATCCAGCATATGCGCTATAAAAATAAATTTTCTTATTCCATAGAGGCAGAGGAAGAGGTATTAGGACTTGCCAGTTTAAAGCTGATCCTGCAGCCTATGGTGGAAAACGCCATTTATCATGGCATGGAGTTTATGGATGGTGACGGTGAGATCAAAATACGGGCATGGAAAGAGGAAGAGAATCTTTACCTGAGTGTGGAGGACAATGGGCTTGGCATGACGGAGGAACAAGTAGAGCGTCTGTTTACAGATACCGGTCATGTTCCTTCCAGAAGAGGTTCCGGGATTGGCGTAAAGAACGTAAATGAACGGATCCATTTGTATTTTGGCAAAAACTACGGGCTTTCTATAGAGTCGGAGCCAGATGAGGGAACTACTGTGCGGATCCATCTTCCTGCAATTGCTTATGAAGAAGCAGTGGGAAAGGAGGAGAAACATGCCTAAGAGAGAAAAAATACTGTTATGTATAGGTGCTGTTTTTCTGGTCCTGTTGTTTCTGCTGTCTTCTACGGATCTGATCATAAAAGAACGTGCTGTGCAGATCGACTCCATTTCTGTGATCTTAAGTGAAGACACAGACGATTATTACCAGAATTTCAGAAAAGGAATGGAAAAAGCAGCCACAGATCTGAGAAGTGATGTGAGACTGATCACTCTTTATGACCAGAAAGACCAGGAACAGCAGATCGAGCTGGCCGCCAGGGAGATCCGTGATGGGGCTGGGGCTGTGGTCATCGAACCGGTAGAGGAAAAAAAAGCAGTTATGGATCTGGAAGGCTTAAAACCGGGATGCCCGGTGATATTTGTGGGCGCATCTTCTCCCAGCGAGTTTGTGACAGATTCACTTTTCATTGATTACTTTGAGGCAGGAAGGATCCTGGGGGAAAAGGCGGCTGAAAAGGATCTTTCAGATGAAAAGATCTGTCTGTTTACCCAGGGAATGGCTTACAATGGAGTACAGGATGTCTATGAAGGGGTCTGCTCTGTTTTAAATGATAAACAGATCCCCTTTGAGCTATATGAGGCAAAAGAAGAAAATACCTTCCGCAAGGTGGTGGAAAATACGGTTTATCCGGGAAAAGACAAGGTAGAGGTGATCGCCCTGGATGTGCGCTCCTTAGACCAGACAGCGGGTATCTTAAATGAAAGTTCTGTTTACAGGGAACATGTGTCTGCCCTTTACGGCATTGGTTCCACTATCGGGATCTTAAATTATCTGGATCAGGGCATTATTGATGGACTAGTGACCTATGACCAGTTCAGCCAGGGATATTTAAGTATAAAAAAAGCAGTAGAAGCCATTCATGCAGGCAGGCAGAAGCAGGAGACTTTGTTAGATCTGGTTTATCTGGATCAGCAGGAACTGGCCTCTGGTGTATATGAGAAAATGCTCTATCCTATGGAATAGGGGGAAATGATAATGAAGAAAACAAAAGGAACCGGGGCGATGCTGTTTAGTATGATCGCTGTAATAGTGATCATCTGCCTGTTTATTGTAGCAGGAAACGGAGCGAAAAAAGAAGCGGCATCTAAGGAGATACGTGTGGGACTTCTTCTCTACAGGGGGGATGATACTTTTATCAGCACACTTCGCTCTTATATTGAAGAAAAGGCTAAAGAATATGAGCGGAAGGAAGGCATCAAGGTAACACTGGATATTTTAGACGCAAAAAGTAACCAGAATACCCAGAATAATCAGGTGGACCGGATGCTGGAGTTAGGCTGTGATGCCTTATGTGTCAATATTGTAGACCGTTTTGCAGCTTCTGTAGTTATTGATAAAGCCATGGCAGCGGATGTGCCGGTGATCTTTTTTAACAGAGAGCCGGTAGAAGAAGACATGAACCGGTGGGAGAAGCTTTATTATGTAGGGGCTGATGCAAAGGATTCTGCTGTTTTTGAAGGAAGGATCCTGGTAGATGCCTATAAAAAAGATTCCTCAAGTCTTGACCGCAACGGTGATGGGATCGTCAGCTATGTGCTATTAGAAGGAGAGAGCAATCATCAGGATTCCCTGATCCGTACTGAATGGTCCATACAGACATTAAAGGACGGTGGAGTGCCTTTGGAAAAAATCACAGGAGGTATTGCCAGCTGGGAACGCAGCCAGGCATCTGCCATGATGGAGCAGTGGCTTACAGAATATCCGGATCAGATCGAACTGGTGGTGGCTAATAATGATGATATGGCCCTGGGCGCTATCGATGCTATTGACAGGGCGGGAATCCTTCCGGGTATGATCAAAATAGTGGGGATCGATGCTACGCCGCCTGGAATGGAGGCATTAAAGGCAGGAAAACTTTTTGGAACGGTAGCAGCAGATAAAGAAGGCTATGCAAATGCCATTTTCCAGATCGCAGCCTCTTTAAGCAGGGGGCTTCCTGTTGATGAGAGCATAAAACTGGAAAATGGAAAATATTTCTGGTGCAGCCAGAAGGGGATAACCCAGGAAGATGCAACAGAAACTGACAATAAATGACATAAAAACAATAAAAAAATTCAGCAATAATGTAAAATCAAAGAAATTTCATAATACTCCTTAAAAAATCATATGGAAAAATGCACAACCGTGGCTTATAATGTGCTTGTCGTTAAGGAAAATACACCAAAGGCGATAAAAAACAAAATCATATGTATAGGGAGGATTACAATTATGAGATTAGTTAAGAAGGTTACAGCAGCAGCTATGGCATCCGCAATGGCACTTTCACTGGCAGCCTGCGGTGGCGGAAGTACCGCTACAACAGCAGCTCCTACTGAAGCAGCTAAGGAAACTACAGCAGCAAGCGAAGCAGCTACAGAGGCAGCTAAGGAAGCAGCAGAGACTGCAGCACAGGCAGCTGGAACAGCAGATGTAGCAGATAAGAAAGTCGGCATCAGCATTTATAAATTTGATGATAACTTTATGACTCTGTACAGACAGGAATTACAGCGTTACCTGACCGAGGATCTTGGATTCAAGGCTGAGAACGTAGTTATCCAGGATGGTAAGGGCGATCAGGCAGAGCAGACCAACCAGATCAATAACTTCATCACCCAGAAGTATGATGTTCTGATCCTGAATCTGGTACAGGCTTCTTCCGCACCAGAGATTACAGATATGTGTAAAGATGCAGGTATCCCTGTTGTTTTCATCAACCGTGAGCCAGATGAGGCAGAAGAGCAGAGATGGGTTGACGAAAAGATCAACGCTACTTATGTAGGCTGTGATGCAAGACAGTCCGGTACATATCAGGGCGAAGAGATCTTAGAGACAGAGACCAAGGGCGATATCAATGGTGACGGAAAAGTTTCCTACATCATGATCCAGGGCGACCCTGAGAACGTAGATGCTCAGTACAGAACTGAATTCTCTGTTAAGGCATTAACAGATGCAGGCGTAGAAGTAGAAGAGCTGTTAAAGCAGCGTGGTGACTGGGATCAGGCTAAGGCACAGCAGATCGCACAGGATGCTTTAAACCAGTATGGCGACAAGATCGAAGTTATCTTCTGCAACAACGATGCAATGGCACTGGGCGCTTTACAGGCAATCGAAGCAGCTGGACGTAAGGTAAATGAGGATATCTACTTAGTAGGTGTAGATGCTCTGACCGAGGCAGTTCAGAACGTTATCGATGGCAAGCAGACCGGTACTGTATTTAACGATCACTTCTCACAGGCTAAGGCAGCAGCAGATGCAGCTGTTAAGTTCATCGGCGGCGAAGAAGTTGATGCCAAGATCCCTGTAGACTACATCAAGGTTACTAACGCAAACGCACAGGAAATCCTTGACAAGTTAAAATAAGTTACAGTTAACTGACTATTTATCGGGTGTGCGGGTCATTCCGTCACACCCGATTTTTAAGGAAAATATGCTCCCGGAGGGCATAGAAAAAGCGTCAAAGGAATTGAAAGGAGTAACGGGATGGCAGAACAGTACAGACTGGAAATGATAGGGGTCAGTAAAAGCTTCCCTGGCGTAAAGGCACTGGATGGAATTAACTTGAAAGTACGTCCCGGAACTGTCCATGCGCTGATGGGGGAAAATGGCGCAGGAAAATCTACCCTTATGAAATGTCTTTTCGGCATTTATAAGATGGATGAGGGACAGATCATCATAGATGGTGAAAAAACAATGATAACGAACCCGGATGACGCCCTTCACAAGGGTCTGGCAATGGTTCATCAGGAACTGCAGCCGATACCGGATCGTTCCATTGCAGAGAATATGTATCTGGGAAGATACCCCATGAAGAATATTGGTCCTCTTAAAATGGTAGACCATAAGACCATGAACAGCGAAGCTGAAAAATGGTTAAAAGATGTAAAGATGAATTTTGATCCTAAGGCAAAACTAGGAACATTGTCAATTGGACAGATGCAGTCAGTAGAGATTGCAAAGGCAGTCAGCCAGCACGCAAAAATCGTGATCCTGGATGAGCCCACATCCTCTCTGACTGATAATGAAGTAGAAGCGCTGTTCCGCATTATCAGGGACTTAAAGTCCAGAGGCGTTTCTATGATATATATCAGCCACAAGATGGCTGAGATCCGTCAGATCGCAGACGATATTACCATCATGCGAGATGGTACATATGTAGGATCCTGGGAAGTAAAGGATATTTCCGACGATGAGATCGTAAAACAGATGGTTGGACGTGAGCTGACCAATGTTTATCCTCCTAAGGAAGACTACAGAACAGATGAAACAGTTCTGAAAGTAGAACATCTGTGCAGTATCCATGAGCGTTCCTTCCAAGATTGCTCCTTTGAATTAAAGAAGGGCGAGATCTTAGGATTCGGCGGTCTGGTAGGTGCCCAGAGAACAGAGATGATGGAAGCTATCTTTGGTATGCGTCACATTGCAAGTGGTACTGTGGAAGTTCTTGGAAAGAAAGTAGATATTAAAAAGCCAGAAGATGCTATCGATAATTCCATTGGTATGATCACAGAAGACCGTCGTGGAACCGGTATTTTAGGATGCCTCAGCATCAACGACAATACGGCCATTGCTTCCTATAAAAACTACACCAATGCAGGTGTGATCGACCAGAAAAAGGTAGATGCCGTTGTAAAAGACAGTATCCAGAAGTTAAACATCAAGACACCAAGCGGAAAGACGCTGATCCAGTCTCTTTCCGGTGGTAACCAGCAGAAAGTTATCATTGCCCGCTGGCTTGCAAACAATCCGGATATCCTGATCATGGATGAACCTACAAGAGGTATTGACGTAGGTGCGAAATATGAGATCTATCAGATCATGATCGACCTGGTAAAACAGGGTAAATCCATTATTATGATCTCCTCAGAAATGCCGGAACTGATCGGTATGTCCAACCGTATTATCGTAATGTGCAACGGACGTATCACCGGTGAAGTAGAAGGGGAAGAAGCAACCCAGGAGCGGATCATGTCATTTGCAACACAATTTGATCTCCAGGGTAAATCAACCACAGAGTCCAAGCAGGAGGATTAAGCCATGACAGCGAAAAAATTTAATTTAAAAGATTTCCTTATCAATAACGGAATTATAGTCGTTCTGGTGTTATTAGCAATCTACACCGGTATCATGCAGCCGACATTCGTATCCGGCTCCAACTTAAAGAATATTGCTCTTAACGTAGCACCACGTTTTATCATCGCCTGCGGCGTATCCGGGTGTCTGATCACCAAAGGTACAGACCTTTCAGCAGGACGTATGGTAGGTTTATCTGCCTGCTTAGCAGGTACTTTACTTCAGAAAGCGGATTACAGCGGCAAGTTCTTCCCTAACATGCCATTTTATGGTGTATGGTGGGTAGCAGTAGTGCTTCTGATCTGCGTAGCAGTTTGTGCTATCTTTGGTGCCATCAACGGTATCGTAGTTTCTTATCTGCAGGTTCCTGCATTTATCGGAACTTTGGGTATGCAGCTGATCGTATATGGTGTCTGCCTGGTTTACACCAATGCAACTCCGATCGGTGGTTATCGTGCCGCTTATACAGAAGTAGCAAAGGGCCAGTTATTTGGTGTGATCCCATATCTGTTCCTGATCGCTTTAGCAGTTGGTATTGTAATGTGGTTCGTATATAACAAGATGCCTCACGGCAAATATATGTACGCTATCGGCGGAAATGAGCAGGCAGCAGAGGTTTCCGGCGTAAATACAAAGAAGACCAAGATCATCATCTATATTACAGCAGCAGCTTGCTATGCACTGGGCGGCTTCTTAGTAGGCGCTAAGTCCGGCGGTTCCTCTGTAAACATGGGTTATGGATGGGAGCTGGAAGCAATCGCAGCCTGCACCATCGGTGGTGTATCTGTAAATGGTGGTATCGGACGTATCTCCGGTGTTCTCATCGGTGTTCTGGTATTTGAGATCTTAAAGACCTGCTTACAGTATCTGGGTGTTGACACCAACTACCAGTACATTGCACAGGGTATTGTTATCGTAGTTGCAATTGCTCTGGATATCAGAAAGTACATTGCTAAGAAATAATGATAGTTATCCCTGGGACAGGCGGCTGTTGTGATATTCACCGGAGAAGGTAACGTCCTCTCCAAACCATGCAGGCGGATTAAATGCCTTTGCTTCTTCTTCACTGGCAAATTCTACCTCTGCAAGGATAAGGCCGTGGTAGTGGCCTTCAAAGACGTCTAATTCGATGGTAAGGTGATCACTTCCCGGAACCGGGATCATATATCTCTTTTTTGTAAGGATAATACCGTCTGCCTTGGTCAGCAGATGTTCATAGGCTTCTTTATTCAGTGCAAGATTGTATTCTTCCCTGGATAAGAGGCCTTTTCCTTTGTAGGTGAGATAGTAGTCATCATTATCCCGGCGGATGCGGACAACAGGATCTGTATTTAAGTAGGCCTGTTCGATCTGTCTGCAGGGAAAAGATGTACATCCCTCAGGGATTTGTTTAACAAGAAATTTTCTTTCGATTTCCATTGTAAATTCTCCTTCCGGTTTGTGTGCTTTTTTAACAATATTTTGCACTTTTTAGTATACACTATCATAGCATTTATCTCTTTTCAGAAAAAGGGAAAAATGGTAAAATAAATAAAGTTTCAGATCGGTTACACATATAGGAGGCCAAAATATTGGCTTCCAACATCATTGCGTAAAGGGGAATTAAAATGTCAAAAGTTTTTGCATTTCTTGCAGATGGACTGGAAGAAGTAGAATGTCTTGCAGTAGTAGATGTCCTTCGCCGTGCCGGAGCAGAGGTAACATTGGTATCAGTAACAGGAAGCCGTGAGATTACAGGCTCTCATCATATTCATTTTCAGGCAGATGCCCTTTTTGATGAAACAGCAGCAGAAGATGCAGATGTATTATTCCTGCCGGGAGGAATGCCAGGAACCAATACATTAAAAGCCCACGAAGGCTTAAAGAATGCTATTTGCAAGGCCAATAAGCAGGGACGGCGCATTGCAGCTATTTGCGCAGCTCCAAGCATCCTTGGGGAAATGGGACTGTTAAAAGGAAGAACAGCCACCTGCTATCCGGGTTTTGAGGACAAGTTAGAGGGCGTTTCCTACACCCGTCAGGGCGTGATCACCGATGGAAATATTACTACCGCAAGAGGACTTGGATATGCTTTAGATCTGGGGATTGAGCTGATCCGTCTTCTTATGGGACCTCAGCATGCGCAGATGGTAAAGGATTCCATCCAGTATGACCAGGTATAAAGAAATATAGATTATTATATTAAAATATGTCATAACAATAATAAGAAAGAGACTGCACGGATAAAAAGTGCAGTCTTTTTTCTATACAATAGCTGGAAAAAAGAGGGAATGCCATTGACGTTTGAAGGTGCCAGATTACCGGCAGATGCGTTTGAAGAAATGGTCGATAAGGCAACTTATGGAGATATGATCCCGGTAGGTAATTTTGTAAAGATCGGAAAATCTCAGATGATTGATATTTATAAACTGTGTACAGAAAGAAAATAATAACATAAATAGTATAAAGACTGCTGTATAACGGAGAAAATCCATTTTGCAGCAGTCTTTTAATTGGTATAGAAAATAATATAAGAGTTATTGGTAAAAACTACATGGAGATCCATCCAAATGCATTTGCAACAGAACTGATGAGGATAATAGCTGCAAAGACAGGACACAGATATTGGATCATAAAAAAGAAGATCTTCTTTCTACGGAATGGTTTTCCCTCCAGTGTGACTTCTTCTTCAATCTTTTTTACACCGATGACCTTGGAAACCAGAAGGCAGGTGGCAATAGCTGCGATGGGCATCATCACAGAATTGGTAAGAAAATCAAAGAAATCCAGAAACTGCATGCCGATGATGGTTACGTTTGCCAGTGGTCCGTATCCCAGGCAGGACAAAGAACCAAGGGATACCATGATAACTGCCATAACAATGGTAGATTTTTTACGTCCCCAGTATAGCTCATCTTCAAAGGTAGAAACAGCACTTTCTGTCAGTGCAATGGAGCTGGTCATGGCTGCAAAGAGTACCAATAAGAAGAACAGGATACCAATGCCGGTTCCAAGGCCCATATTGGCAAATACTTTTGGAATGGTAATAAACATCAGTGCAGGTCCGGCTTTAAGTGTATTCGGATCACCTCCTGAGAAAGCAAATACAGCAGGGATGATCATAAGACCGGCCATAATAGCGATAGCAGTATCGAAGATCTCTACATTCTGGGTAGAATCCTCAATAGACATATCCTTTAACATATAGGAGCCGAAAGTAACCAGAATGCCCATGGCAATGGACAGTGAGTAGAACATCTGGCCCATAGCGGAAACTACGGTCATCCAGGAAAAGTTTGCCAGGTTTGGTACCAGAAAGTATTTAACGCCTTCCAATGCACCAGGTCTGGTAACAGAATAAATGGCAATGATCACAGAAAGCACTACCAGAACCGGCATCATAAATTTGGAAACACGTTCAATGCCGTTTTGTACACCTGCATAAATAATGCCCAGAGTACAAAAGGTGAAAACAATAAAGCAGATCTCTGTGGAAGCCCCGTTGGAGATAAAAGCGGAAAAATAAGTATCCGAAGCCAGAGCCTGTGTCTGTCCGCTAAAATAGCCCACCAGATATTTAATGACCCATCCACCAATTACGGAGTAGTAAGGAACGATCAGAATCGGGATAATGGCATTGATCCAGCCGCCAAGAGACAGCCATTTAGACTTCCCAAAGCTTTGGTAAGCACCTACAGGACTCTTTTTTGTCATGCGCCCTAAAGACGTTTCTGCTATGATCATGGTGTAGCCAAAGGTAAGGGCCAGAATGATGTAGATCAGTAGAAAGATACCGCCGCCATATTTGGCAGCTAGGTAAGGAAAACGCCAGATATTGCCAAGTCCTACGGAAGCTCCCGCTGCAGACAGGACAAATCCGAGCTTTCCTGAGAACGTACTTCGCTTGTTTTTGTTCATGTGATTTAACCCCTTTATTTTGTATGATTTGATCTTTATCTGAACTAGTTTATCATAAGAAGAGGTAAAAAGCAATTAGGGACATCTGCTTCCAGAAAACCGGCAGAAAAAAACGCCTGGACTTACGCAGGCGTTTTAGGAAAATACAGGTAGTGATCAGATCACAATTATCCTTTTTTCCAGGTGATCTTCTTTTGGATCATCTTGTTTAATGCTACATGGCGGATGGGCTGCCTTTGGATATCTGTTCCGATAAATACAGCCTTTCCTGTTTTTAATGGCTCACAGCCTGTAATACCGTAGCGGCTGTCTGCTACGTCAAACTGAAACCAGCAGGAACCGGCAGGAAGTTGGCCTTTTGCCCGGAATATATTTCCATACTTTCCGCGGATCAGGTCCTCTAAAAATATCAGGAGAGATTCCGGGGAAGCAAAATAAGCATTTTCAATGGAAAAGGTATCAGGCAGTTCTTCACTTTCAATAGCTTTGGATTCATAAATCTGTCCGTCATAGCCTGTTTCAAGAATCCGCAGCCAGTCTTTTTCAGGAAGAGAAGAGTAGTGGTCTGTATAAATAGTGGCGGTGGGATTTATTTTGGTTAAGATCTGTCTGGCTTCTTCTTTTTCTTCCGGTGAAGCCTGTTCGGATTTTGACAGGAAAATAGTTCCCGCTTCCCGGATCTGGTTTTCGTAGAGAGCAGGATATTCTTTTAAATAACGTCTGCAGCTGTAAATATCTGCGATGGTTACAGGAGATAAAATGGAAATCCGCTGATATTCGATTTTTTTTACATTTTCCAGTACATTGCCTAACATGCCTACACCTGTTGGTTCGATCACCAGATATTCAGGATCAATGGTATTGGCAATAGAAAGGACGGACAGGGAAAAATCTCCTTTAGCGGAGCAGCAGATGCAGCCTTCTGTCATTTCCCAGATATTAACAGGGCTTTGGCCTTCTTCTGCACGCAGACGGTCTGCGTCAATGCCGGCAGTGCCGTACTCATTTTCAAGTATGGCAAAATCTTTTCCGGTATGTTTTGCTAAAGCTTTAATAAAAGTAGTTTTTCCTGCGCCCAGAAAGCCGGATACGATCAATATTTTCATATGATAACCCCTAAATCCCCGATTCCCAGAGTCAGAGCTCTGTTTTCTTAATTTTCTTAAAATAGTAGAATAATAGTAGAACAAGAACGCGCCAATGGCGCGTTCTCATAATAAATCAGACTGTTCAGTCATTCAATTTGTTATTCTTCGATCACAACAACTGGCTTGATAAGTTCAGCTGGCTTGTCTCTCATAAGGAACAGTGCTTCTTCCAGGTGATCCCAGCCTTTGAATACGTGAGTGCTTAATGGGGAAACATCCAGTTTCCCAGCAGATACTAAAGCTCCCAGTTTTTCCATACGTAAACGTCCGCCTGGCATTAAACCGCCATTGATCTGCTTATGGCCCATACCTACGCCCCATTCAGTACGTGGGATATCAATGGTATCACCGGAGCCGAGGTAGTTTACATTACCGATCTTGCCGCCTGGCTTTAAGCACTTAACTGCTTCCGCAAAGGTTTCAACACCACCGCCGGCGATCACAACCTTATCAACGCCCTTGCCGTCTGTCATATCCATAACCTGTTTCCAGATCGGGCCATTTTTGTAGCTTATGAAATCAGTAGCACCGTACTTCTTTGCAGCCTCTACGCAGACAGGACGGGTTCCTACTGCGATGATGCGGGAAGCGCCGCGCATGTTGGTTCCTGCTACGGACATAAGTCCTACAGGTCCGATACCAACTACCAGTACAGTATCACCAAACTGGACATCTGCTAACTCAACGCCGTGGAAGCCGGTAGGAACCATATCAGACAGCATACATGCATCGGTTGGGCTGATATTGGATGGCAGTAGTGCCAGGTTTCCGTCTGCATCATTTACATGGAAATATTCAGAGAATACGCCGTCTTTGAAGTTGGAGAATTTCCAGCCTGCTAACATGCCGCCTGAGTGCATGGAGTAGCCGGCCTGAGCCTCTAAGGAGTTCCAGTCAGGAGTGATAGCAGGAACTAATACACGGTCGCCAGGCTTAAAATCCTTTACCATAGAACCAACTTCAACAACTTCTGCACAGCACTCGTGCCCTAAGATCATGTTGTGACGGTCGCCGATAGCGCCTTCCCAGAGAGTGTGCACATCGGAGGTGCAGATGGCAACTGCTAATGGCTTACAGATGGCATCCATTGGTCCACATGCAGGACGATCTTTCTCGATCCATCCAGATTCTCCGATTTTTAACATTGCATAACCCTTCATAAATAATGTTCTCCTTTCAGTGATGCGTTATATAGTTTTGTTTGTTAAAAAAATATCATCTGATAGTTAAAAATATATCACTAAAAGGTCATAAAATCAATGGATACTTTATAGGCATATTTCACAATATTTTGAGTATCTTTTTAGAACAAATGCCAGAAAAGTTATTAAAAGGTATCTTTAAAGCAGATAAGGGATCGTCAGTAAAGGTCATGAAACAATTTTAAAGCAGAAGAGATACTAATGCCAAAACGGTCACATCCGGCTTTTTCCATAGCACGGATGGTTTCTAAGGTCCTGATCCCGCCAGCGGCTTTGATCTTAATCCGCCCTTTCGCTGCATCTGACATAAGTTGTATATGGGAGAGGACAGATGGGTGGGAAGGATACCAGCCGGTGCTGGTCTTTACATAGTCTGCTTCGGCCTGAATACATAGGTTTACAGCACGATGGATCTCTTCTCCTGTCAGCTGGGGGGCTTCGATGATGACCTTTAAGATATCTTTGCCTGCTGCTTCACGGACAGCAGCAATATCTTCCAGTACATATTGGTCTTCATGGCTTCTTAAGGCTGTTAAATTCATAACCATGTCCAATTCCTCACATCCGGCTTCACGCAGTTCTTTTGCCTGTCTGTATTTCTGGCTGGTAGTATCCCCGCCTCCGGGAAAGCTGATGACACCACCGGCATGGATATCCGGATAAGGGGCAAGTTTTTCTGCCACATAGGATGAAAAAGCGGGCAGTGTAAAAGCAGCAGCAAAGCGGCAATGTATGGCTGCTTCTATCATGGCGTCGATCTCATCGCGGGTGTGAAATGCCTGGACACAGCTAATGTCGGTTTTTCTTGCAAGTTCTGTAAGGCGCATATTATTTGCTCCTTCCTTTTCCTGAGATTTCGGCTTCATATTGGCTGCCGATGATACGTACATGGTCGATACTTACCGGTGTATCTTTATAATAGGATATACGCCGGATCACTAAAAGAGCGGTTTTAGGTTCCACGTCTAAAACGCGGGCTTCTAAAAAGTCTGCAGATTTGGCAGAGATCTTATCTTTGGTAGAGTCAATGAACAGGTTATAGTTTTCCTCCAGAAATTGATACAGAGCCACAAAATGACCGCTGTGATGTTCGATGCCTGGAACCTTTGCATATTCAATATAGTTTTCCATTAAAGTCACAGGCCGGCCATCTGCCAGCTGTAAACGCTGGATGCGGGCAACAGGCGTTCCTTCTGGTATAAAAAGGTCTGTGGCAATATCCCTGGAAGCCGGGATAACGTCGATCATCATGCTTCCTGTAGTCACATCATGGCCACGCTTTCGTAAGGACTCAGTTACAGAAGTTACCTGGTTGTAATTCTGGGTAGTGCGGGTATCCATGACCATGGTGCCGCAGCCCTGGCGGACACTTAAAATGCCTTCATCAGAAAGAAGCTTTACTGCCTTTCGGATAGTAGTGCGGCTGACCTGATATAAGGTTTCAAGCTCCTGCTCTGTGGGAAGAAAACTTCCTGGCGGGTAGGTGCCGCCTTTAATAGCGGATTTTATTTTATCGTATATTTTTATGTAGATCGGTTTGTTTGTCATATTGCGTTCCCCCTGTGTGTTTCTTCTGCCTGCCTGGACAGGTTTCATTTGTTGATCGTGCCGGATTTTGGACCTTTTGATCCCAACATCAGTATTATATATATATTGCAGAAAAAACGCAAATTCTGATACCAGTACATCGTTTTCGAAATAACTATGCCACTCGCTTGTCTGCGGATCTGATCGCACAGGAACTGCATACTCAAATCCGCATCCTGCATGATCAGTACAGTTATTTACCAAACGATGTACTGGTTATGTGACCCATAAACAATAACAACCTTAACTATTGACGCTGCTGGACAGGATTTATATAATGGTGTAGATACAGAAAAATTCTGAGAGAATATTAGAAATGTCCTCTCAGAGTCTTTCCTGCACCTGCTTTTGTGGCTGATTTTCCGCCAGTCGCACCCGAATT
>ERZ791612.89-NODE-89-length-56368-cov-4.007139_pt1 | contig 56368 bp, 55 predicted proteins | sample MGYA00509963_ERZ791612 | MGnify/ENA primary metagenome ERZ791612 (study PRJEB30046, sample SAMN00791906) | human gut metagenome | study: EMG produced TPA metagenomics assembly of the A metagenome-wide association study of gut microbiota in type 2... | reverse complement strand
CCCCTATATTTATTTCTTCACCGAAAAGCGATAGATGCAATGACTGTCATACTTTTCTCCCGGCTTCAGCAACGCCGAAGGCCATTCCGGCTTGTTGGGCGTATCGGGATATTTCTGCGTCTCCAAACAGACGGACGCACGATGACCGTACACGATACCTTTCTTTCCGGTCAGTGTGCCATCCAGGAAGTTACCGGCATAAATCTGAATGCCCGGTTCGTTGGTGTAAACATCGAGTACGATACCAGTTTTAGGAGATTCGAGAGTAGCACATTTCTGAGAAATATCCCCTTTCGTATTGAGTACCCAGTTATGGTCATAGCCCTTGCCGTTCTTCAACTGCTCAAAGTCATTGTCGATACGGGCGCCAACAGCAGTAGGAGTGCGGAAATCCATATCCGTACCTTCTACGGAAACAATCTCACCGGTAGTCATGAAGGTACTGTCCACGGGGGTATAAGCATCTGCATCAATAGTGAGCAGATAATCCGAATTGGACTTGGAGGGGTCACCGTCCAGGTTAAAGTAAGAATGGTTCGTCATATTGACAACAGTGGTACGGTCTGTTTCGGCACTGTAACGAATGTCGATGGCATCGTCATCTGTCAGCGAGAAAGTGACCTTGCAGGTCAGGTTACCCGGGAAGCCCTCCTCTCCGTCTTTCGACAGATAAGTCAGTTCCAAAACCTGATTACTCAACTGGCGGGCATCGAACACTTGATATTGGTATCCCTTGGGACCTCCATGCAGGCAATGACCGTAATTGTTGCGCGGCAGCTGATACTCTACCCCATCCACTGTAATCTTACCCTGGTTGATACGGTTGGCATAACGTCCGATGGTAGCGCCGAAATCCGAAGGGAACTTGATGTAGTCCTGAATGGAATCGAAGCCCAGCACCACATCACGCATAACGCCATCCTTGTCCGGCACCATCACTGATACAATACGTCCACCGAAATTCGTAATACAAACTTCCATACCATTCTTATTCTCCAAAACAAACAAGTCTGTCTGCTTGCCATCCACTTCCGTACGGAAGTTCGCAGGTTCCAGTCCAGAAGCAGTCTTTTCACTCGCCTGTTTGCCCGTGCAAGCCGATGCCAATAGCATCACGCTTGCCAACAAAGTCATCATCTTATTCATAAATACAATATTGGTTACTGTTTAGACTATCATTTTTTCAATAAGAACTGCTCCGCACGTCCCGGAGTGAACAACTCCCACAAAGAAGCAACCGTCCAGCCCGGAGCGAAGATATTGTTGTAATATCCCTTTCCGTTACGTCCGTAATCCCAATTGGTATGCTGCACCACTTCCGGGTAATAGCCTACTTTGGCAATGCCACACATGTGTCCTTCATACGGCAGTAACTGGCGCATGGAAGTGGATATCACCTCGGCAAAGTCAGAGAAGCGCGGCTCGTTGTACTCTTTGGAGAGCCAATGCAGCACATCGGCAAATTCGAAGATAAATACATCGATATGGTTATTCTCTACCGACACATTTCCCCAACCACGGGTTTTCAAGCCGATATCTCCCAGCATCTGACCTTCGGCAAAAGGAACATCCCAAGTATAATACCATGACAAGGCAAAATAAGCGGCTTTCTTTGCCAGACCGGCATAGTGTGCACGCTCTTCTCCTTTGGTAACCAAAGCCAGGTAATAAGCAGCCGTAGCAGCATACAAGGAGGCTTCCTTGTCCTCGCAGTTGGCATCCAGCGTAGAAGAGAAATAATCGGCTTTGGATATCAATTCCTTCTCCAGATAGTCTACCGTACGCTTGGCGCTTGCCAGATAACGCTTGTCTTTGAAATACTTGGACGCCATCACCAAAGGCAATGTTGCCGAAGGCGTGCTACCACCGCTGGCATCCACAATAGAGAAATCATCCTTGAACTTGCGCGGGAAGCTGCCGTCCTCGTTCTGCAACTTGAGGAAGCTGTCCAGCATGCCCTTGATGCGTTTCTCCCATTCGGGGTGTTTACGCTTCTGCTGTTTCTCGTAGTTCAAATAGTTCAAGATGGCATACACTCCCTCGGACTGACGGCGGATGCTATGTCTGGTTTCCTTGAAGCCGCGGTTGTAGTGTACCACTTCGTTGAAGAAACCGGCAGGCGAAAAACCGTTCTGGAGATAAGTGTCAAAGATATGGTTGGCATTGTCCACCAGGTCTTGGCGGTTCTGCTGTTTGCCATACTCCAAAGCATTGAAAGCGTTCAGCAACGTACGTCCCACAAAGCCCACTTCGGCAACATCGGTATTGGCACAAGTAGCAGTCTCCAACTCTACACCGGAATAATAATGAGTGGGGGTATTGCCAACATAGCTTTCCACGAAGAAGTTGCTCATCACCTCCTTCATGCGGTCTACCGTGTAAGGTGTGTCAACCGGTTTCGGACGGTTAGTGTCATAACAATACTCCCAGGTGCGCTGTACGCATTCCGAGAAATCGGCAGCATTCCTTTCGGACACCTCCCAAGTCATGGAGATGCTGTCACCCTTACGCAGCAACTGGAAAGCCTCAACGGCAGGAGCCAGCGTCAATTTGCGGATATATGTCTTCGGTGCTTCCTTATAGGGGAAACCGTATGCCAAGACAGTCATACCATCCACATTGCAGAAACCGGTATATCCGATGGAAGTCTCGCCGGACAAGATTACCTCTCCTTCCTTATGGGTGGTCAAAGTTTCCTTGTCGAACTTGTCAATACGGATAACCGACATGGACGTACCGCTTGCTGGATTGAAAGCTGCCGTCAGCGGAGTGCTCAAACGGTCCTCACGCACCAGCCAACTGTCCGATGTGTGGAAAGAAGGAGCTTCCTTCGGCGAACGCAGGTTGCGGCGATACCAGAAGCCCGGCATGTAGAACTGGCAGTCCGAATGCTTGTAACCGGTCTTTATCTGTTCCCCGTAGTTGAAATACACATTTTCCAGCGCCTTGAGTGTGACGGTAATGCGCTGTTTGCCATCCTTGCCCACCACCTGGCGGATAATGTTCAACGGCAACTTTTCCGAAGCCCGGCAGCTGTACACACCATCCTGCATCTTCTGCAAGGCAAGTGGATATCGCTTGGCATCATTCCCTGGTACTTTTAAGGAAATAGCAATATTTTCAGGAGTATAATTTACTGCTCCAATATTTACAATACCCACAAACAATATTATCCCTAAAAACAATATTTTTAACCTCATATTCAATCTCCATTTTACAATTTTACAATACAGGTCTTTCAAATTCTAATGACGGAGAATTGCCAGACACAGATGGCCACCCGTCTTTCCAATCAATCTTATCCAAATCTTTTGCCACAACCTTTTCCCACTCTCTTTTCATATTTTGTATGAATAATTATACCATTATCCTCGCTTTTATGCTATTATCAATAAATAGAACCATCTTTATGTTTTCTTTGTTTCCAGCAGATAAGAGGTATTGCGTTTATGAAAAAGAAAATGAATTTTGAAGAAGCATTAAATATATTTATGCCTTTAGGAAAAGAAATCCTTGATTGGATGAATGATCATCCGGAAATATCCGGGCATGAAAAACAAACCTGTGCCTATCTGGTAAAACAGCTTCGGGAGCACGGATATAAAGTTACTTCACCTACCAAACGAATCAAATATTCTTTTTTTGCCAAGCGCGAGGATTCTTCTGTAAAAAAGCCAAAGATTGCGTTATTATGCGAATATGATGCAGTAGAAGGGGTCGGTCACAGCTGTGGACATTCGGCAAGCTGTGCTGCCAGCATTATCTGTGCTCTCGCCTTAAACACTGCATATGAAGATTTTCCTTTTGATATTGAATTGATCGGCACTCCAAACGAAGAAGTAGCCGGAGCCAAAATTGCAATGTTGGAAAAAGGACTTTTCAGTCCTTATGAATTTGCCATACTCTCCCAGATGAGTCCTGTGAATTCTACCTGTTTTCGTACACTTGCAGCCAGTGATCTGATTGTGCACTTTTTCGGAAAAGCTGCTCACGCATCTGTCAATCCATGGGAAGGGATTAACTCTCTCAATGGTGTCCAGCTCTTTTTCCACGCGATTGATCTGCTTCGTCCTTATCTCGAACCCGGCAGTCAGGTGAGCGGGATTATTCAGGATGGTGGCACAGTGCCTAACCTGATCCCAGACAAAGCAAGTGCTTACGTTTATTTACGTGCCAACCGCTATGAACAGATTCTGCGTCTGAAGGAACGCATTCAAAACTGTGCCAAAGGCTCTGCAATCGCTACGGAAAACAGATTTACAACAGAACAGTTAAACCCTACCTATGCCGAAATTTTCTGTGGTCCGACAACAGAAAAAATTCTCGGAAAAGTAATGGATCAATTAGGTCTATCCCGCCAGGAAACGGGTACAATTAACGGTTCCAGCGATGTCGGCAACGTAAATCTTGAAATACCGGTTCTTTATCCTATGATTTCTATTGGTAAAAATGTTCCCTTATACTCTAAAGAATTCTCCGAATGTATGAAGGGAGAACCTGGTGAAACCGGAATGAAAAACGGGGCATTGGTCATGGGAAATGCAATCATTTACCTTGCGATGCATCCTCTTGAACTTAGCTCCATAAAGGAAGAACATGACTGCTACAGGGGATAACACCCCACCGCTACTTCTCCTCCGTCACAACCGGCACTTCCCGCTGTTCCACAGATGTAGAAAACACAATCTGCGTCTTTGTACGCCCAAACTGCTGCAGTTCATTGATAAAATGATCCAGCTGTGCCGTGGTCTCAAACAACGTCTCAATCAGCATCGAATAATCCCCTGTCACACAATTGCACTCCACCACATTTGGAATTTTTTCAATGAACGGATAAAATACCGGCTTCTGCAGCGGCTCCACCTCCAGATTGATGAAAGCCTTAATATGGTAATTAAGATACAGTGGATTTACCCTTGCCGTGTAGCCGATGATCACACCCTCGTGCTCGAGTTTTTCAATTCTTGCAGACACCGACGGCGATGACAGAAATACCTGTGCGGCAATCTCCTTGAGCGGTGTGCGGGCATTTTTCTGCAGAATCTGTATGATTTTTTTATCTACTTTATCCAGTTTTTTCATGACACAAACCTCGATTTCCCATAAATACGCAAAGAAGGACACTTGCTTAGACGCCTGTGTCCTTCTTTTCACAATCATTTTTAAATTATGAGGTCATTATAGCACAGGTATTTACATTTGCAATCCCCAATAACAGCTCATTTTTTATATCTCGCTCCTGTAAAATTGCCTTATTTTATTAGGTTTCCTCTATTTTTTCTTTATTTTATTTGTCTATACATCTTAATTTCTGGCTGTTTTTCCAAATATCGCTTAAAGTATTTACCTTTGATGTCAGGAGTGCTATTCTCGTCCCATTGAAAAAAGCGCGCAGAAAAGAAACAAACAGACAACTGATAACAGAAGAATATAAGGAGATCAAATTATGAAAGAATACATGCGTTTAGAATCAGATTCCATCGGAACCATGGAAGTACCAGAAGATGCTTATTACGGAGTACAGGCTTTACGGGCAAAAGAAAACTTCCAGATCACCGGCACCCGGTTACACCCCGTTTTCATTAAAAACCTTGCAAAAATAAAACGTGCAGCCGCCATTACCAACCGGAAAGCCGGAAGGTTGAAACCGGAAATTGCCAACGCCATCGAATCGGCATGTAACGAAGTCGTCTGTGGCATGTTTGACAAAGAATTCATTGTCGACGGCATACAGGGCGGTGCCGGCACCAGCGCCAACATGAACATGAACGAAGTCATTGCCAACCGCGCCATCGAAATGCTCTGTGGCAAAAAAGGAGACTACACCATTGTTCATCCAAACGACCACATCAATATGGCACAGTCCACAAACGATGTCATTCCAACCGCCGGAAAATTAACGGTTCTCGATCTTCTCAAACCTTTAGACAAAAGCCTTTCCCTTTTAACCGATGCATTATATGACAAAGCTGCAGCGTTTGACCACATTGTAAAAATCGGACGTACACAGCTCGAAGACGCTGTGCCGATGCGTCTGGGTCAGACGTTCCATTCTTATGCCACCATGATTTCCCGTGACCGTGACCGTCTTACAAAAGTCCGCACGGAAATGTATCCCGTAAACATGGGTGCAACCGCTATCGGCACAGCAATCAATACGTCCCCGTTTTATCTGGATAATATTGTACCAACCCTTGGAAAGATCACCGGCTACCCGCTGACCCAGGCCGACGATCTGTTTGATGCCACCGAGAATCTGGACGGATTTGTACGCGTTTCCTCCTGCCTGAAAGCATGTGCGGTCAACTTATCCAAAATGTGTAATGATCTGCGTATCCTTGCAAGCGGACCAAAAGCCGGGTTCGGTGAGATTACACTTCCGGCTATGCAGAATGGTTCTTCCATTATGCCCGGCAAAGTCAATCCCGTCATCCCGGAAGTTGTCTCACAGGTTGCGTTTCATATTATCGGTCACGACACGACCATCACTATGGCGGCAGAAGCCGGTCAGATGGAATTAAACGCTTTTGAACCGGTTGTTTTTTACAATCTTTTTGACTCCATTACCACACTGACACACGCAGTGGATACTCTGACCGCCAACTGCATCCTCGGCATCACCGCAAATGAAAAACGCTGCCGCGAACTTCTCGATGCAAGCGTCGGTATCACCACCGCCCTGTGTCCGTACATCGGCTACAAAAAAGCTGCAAGTCTGGCAAAAGAATCCTTAAAAACAGATATTCCAGTTAAAACTCTTGTATTGAAATACGGTCTGTTAAAAGAAAGCGAACTGGATTCTATTCTCGATCCTTATGCAATGACCGAAGCCAGAACCAGACAGACACAGGCAAAAGCCGTATAATAAGATTTATCTTTTGTGCAAACTATGCTATAGTAATGGCATAAACCACTACACAAGGAGGTACTCATAATGGAAACAGTAACAGAAGTAGTTAAAAACATGGCCGGCGGAGATGGCGAAGTAACCATCAAACGCATCCTCGGAGAAAAAGAATTAAACGGAAAATGTGGTCTGTATGCACAGGTAACCATTCAGCCGGGATCTTCTCTTGGTTATCACGAACATAAAAATGAAAGCGAGACGTATTACATTCTTTCCGGTACCGCAGAATATAACGATAACGGAACCACACGCACTGTAAAAGCCGGAGATGTAACCTATACACCAGACGGATGCGGACACGCTTTAAAACCGATTGGCAATGAACCGGTTGTATTTATGGCTCTGATCATCTTTGATTAATTTATCTTAGAAACATGCAAAAGGACCGGCTATCCCAAAAGGCAGCCGGTCTTAAAGCTGGCAGAACTCTTTCCCATATCTGAGGAGGAGCCAAACGTGGAAGATGGATGAATGAAATAAATGCAAATCATGACCTTTGATTGCTCATGCATTTATCTCCAGTTCGTCTCTGCCACTCCAAAGCCATCTTCCATCCGCTTTCCCTCATTTTCTCTCAGCCTTACCGGAAATTTCTCTGTAAAGATTCTGCTGATGTACTCTCTTTTTCCCAGTGTTCTCTATATCATAGTATATCCAAATAATAATCGATTCATTCGGATTTGTAAAGTGGGAGAATTTCGGATTTTGTCTGAAAAATCCTAAATTTTAAGATTCCTCAAATTCCTCAAGGTAAGAATCATATTCCTTCTTGGTAATCACGCTGCATTTTATCGTCTTCTTGGCACCATTTGCCTGAAGCGTGATTGTCACTTTACCGGACTTGAGGCCTTCCACTACCAGATTCCAACCGTTATCTTTGCTTTTGACAACAGAAGCTTTTGCAACAGTCGGATCGGATACCGTTGCTGTAAACTCTCCCATATACTCATACGGATCAACTTCAAGATTAATCTCGGTTTTTTCGCCAACAATACAATACGGTTTTCCATCATAATCATCAAAATTATTTTCCCCGAGAGTAATCGACTTTGCGGTTGTAATCTTTGTGATGTTAGCTCCAAACGTATCTACATAATAATACTTGTTTTTGCCGTAATCATATGCAAAGAACGCACCATTTAATTTTCCGCTGTCCGCCTTGATTGTAAGAGTGCCATCTTTGCGGTTCCATGTATAGTACTTTCCTTCATCATCCGTCTTGTCACTCGGTGTCGAACTGTTCAGTTCTGTCAGCCACTTATCGATAGTCTCCTGTGTCACAGCCTGATCCGTGCAACGAATCGTACATTTGTTCCAGCACCAGAATGGTAAGTATGGCATATCCTTTTTGGCTTCTTTATCCGAAAGCCAGTCTTCAAAGAACGTGGTATAAGCCTGTCCGGCACACCACTTGACATTCTTGTTTACAACTCTCGGAATCAAGATCGCACATCTGATTGTTCCGACTTTTCTCGTTTTCTTGTTAAGTGTTTCCTTTACAATAATATTAACCCTCTGCTCATCTTTTGTCGGATTTGCAGCTGTCACCTTACCATCCTTCGTCACGGTAAGTAATTTTTTATTAGAAGACTCAAATGTATACTTTGCTTTCTTATTTCTGTTTTCTATCATTTCCTTTGCGGACAGCTTCCATGGATGTACTTTTAAATATCCTTTCTGACCATCAATTGCCCATATGGATTGTTTGTACTCTTCACTAAGTGTTGCTTTCTTTGCCTTTTTACCTGCTGCCTGTGCGTCTGTCGGCATTACTACAACGGTTGTAAGCAACAATGCAACTGTCAGTAAAACAAGAATCAGCTTCTTTGCTAATTTCTTACACATTTTCAATTCCTCCTTTGAATTGTTGTATTATATCACATGATATGAGGGTCAAAAGGTATAAGCGCAAATAATTGTTTTAATTGTTTTTGAATTATAAACAATTGAGTGATAAATACCAATGGAATCACTTGAATTTCATTGTGCAATTTTAAAACAATTGACACAATTAATATTAAAATGACCTTTTGACCCTCGAATCATCACATTACAGCTTAAGATCATAATCCGCTTTCTCTGTCAGCACCTCTCTAGAAATAATGTGTGAAATCTTGTCCGAAAAGGTATCTGTACTGTTTTCACTCGTTAATACCCTGATTTTGTAAACTGTCCCACCAATCCTGCGATAAAAAAATCCAGCTTCACATGAGCCGGACTTTCTATCGCCATTATTTAGTTTTTCTGCCTCCATAATCAACCCTTGCCTTTCTCTCTGATAAAAATTATAATTGTTTCATGCTTCCGCTTCGTGTAACCGAAGCTTTTGTTTATCCATACTTCATAGCCTTTTTGCTCCTTTCTGTAATTGCTTTATTGATAAAAAGGATTACTCTCTTCACTAATAGGAGAAATACGGCTACAAAATCGGAAGTGTTTTGAAAAAATTTTTAAGGACTGATTAAATTGCCAAAATATGAGGAACTAAAAGCTTTCTGCAAACAAAACTTAATACCAGAATACAACGATTCTTCCAGTGAGAAAACTATGCTGCCTGAAATAAATAACAGGGTAATATGATACTTTTAATGTTTTGTCAAAAGAAAATTGCGTTGAAATTTCAGAATGATAACCCTTGACCTATAATGTGTAATCGAATAGAATTGTTAATAGATTACAGTTTCTTTATATAGAAGTTATACGAATTGAATTTCAGACGATTGCTCTGATTCCAGTGAAATCAGATTGGAGGCTTTTCATGAAAAATCTATTTGAACATACCAGTTCCCCATGGATACGGTACAGCAGTTATGAATACCGTACCGCCGAGGATGGGACTTTATATATTGTAGTATCTGCGGATGCCAAACCAGAAATGTATAATCCTACGAAAGATGCAGAATCACTTGTACTGGATGCTGTCAATATCGGTTTGCAGGTCATGCATAAAGCACCAGAAGATGAACTGAAAAGTATGGTTCTTCGTTTCATCAATTCCTACGGATTTTTAGACTTTATGACTGCACTTCCGACAACTGCGGAATTTATCACCTATGAATCTGTATATCTTCCAAAAAACCATTTTATTAAAGAAGAATCTCTATCAACAGAAAGTTATCTCGATTATTTTTATCCATTTGATAAGATGGATTTTCACAAAAAAGGGGTAGAATCAAGTTGGTCGGTATCCGACAAGGATGGCATTGCAATCGCACTTGCAACGGGAAAGAATCCACAGGCTGTTACGATGAGTTTTCAGAAGGAATATGCAGAACGCTATGACTGGCTGGTGAAAGAATTTTCCGACTGGGCGTTTACCTTTACTACAAGCTTCTTATATTATTTGGACTATGACAGTCTGGACGAACAGACAAAAAACCTGTATCGTCAGGGTATGTCTGCATTTGGCGGCATATCCCCGACTTACCATATCGCATTAGCGGAAAATACCCCGGTTATCGTATGGAACTTCCATTCCCTGCTCGTCATGATCCAGATGTGCTTCTCTTTTATGCTTACGGATTCTGACTGCGATATGAAGCTGTGTAAGCACTGTGGCAGGGCATTTATCGCAAGCCGTAAGGGAAATGAGTTCTGCTCTCCGAAATGCAAGAATCAGTATAATGTCTATAAAACAAGGGCTAAGAAAAATAAAACAGATGAATAATGAATAAATGACATATCTGGAGGAAATACTATGGACAATATGATTAGAATTGATAAAGATTATATCGAATGGCTGAAACATGTTAAAAAAAGATTTAAAAAAGATGTTTCCAGGTGCAAAAGGATTTTCAACCACTAATTTGAGATACATGAAAAGATACTACAATTTATTTGGTGAAATTCTGCCCCAACTTGGGGCAGAATTACCGGAGGCTACAAATCTGCCTCAAGTTGGGGCAGAAATATATGCCATTCCATGGGGACATATAAAATTAATTGTTGATAAATGCAAAGATGAACCCGAAAAAGCAATGTTCTTCGTTGATGAAGTAATAAAGAATAACTGGTCAAGAGCTGTTCTTCTAAACTTCCTTGACACTAATCTATATGAACGCCAAGGCAAGGCAATAAGTAATTTTCAAACAACACTACCGGCTTACACCGGTGATTTAGCTCAGGAAATAACAAAAGATCCTTACAATTTTGATTTTATTGCTTTAAATCGTGACTATAACGAAAAAGAATTAAAAGATGCCCTGACCGAAAAGGTTATGAATCTTTTAATTGAAATGGGAAAAGGGTTCGCCTTTGTCGGTCGAGAATACCCTTTACCTATAGAAGGCACAGAGGAATATATTGATTTGTTATTCTACCATCTAAACCTACATTGTTATGTCGTAGTAGAGGTCAAAATAAAAGAATTCAAATCTCGTGATATTGGTCAGATAGGTACTTATATAAACATTGTTGACGATATTGTCAAAATGGATTCCGATGGAAAAACTATTGGCTTGATCATCTGCAAAGAAAAAAATAATGTATTAGCCAAATATGCTGTTAACAGTTCCAACGAACCAATAGCAATTTCAGCATACGAATTATCGAATTTCTTACCAGAAAATCTTGCAACATTACTGCCTTCAACGGATGAGCTGGAATCTCGATTACTGCTAGATGAAGCAGTCAATGAGAATGATAATAACAACCAATAGCTCCATTCTCGTATATATGGTAAGACAAAGCAGGAACCATGACGATTCCTGCTTTATTCTTATCTATAAATCAGATCATGCAACACTACTTCCTCTGCTCTGCTCCGGATGTTATTCATCTTCCGCACCCATCCGAGCTGATCTACTGACTTCAAATGCTCCGTCACACCTTCATGCTCAGCCATTCTTACCGTAAGCATATCCATCATGTCATTGCAATCCATATCTACTTCTTCCAGATGTTTCCACAATTTTTCCGTAAGAACCAGATGTGTATACATAGCATGATGATTTTCAAACAAATACCTCTGTCGCATTCTGCCATATTTGCCAATCTGATAATTGCTTCCATCTTCCAATTCCAAATCTGGAATCAATACATCGCCTTCCCAATGATATGTTAACTCCATACGCTGCTCTTTCCTTTGTGCTAAATGTTTACAGTTTCAATTAAAAGAGTATCACCTTCTTAATACAACATCTGCAATCTATCATTCACCACAAATGAGCCAGCCGCCTATGTTGTGTTATATTAGCAGATGGAGGTTTCCGCTAAACAACACTGTTTGGGAAATCTGACATCTACACTTCACAACATATCACTTCATTAAAATAACTCTGCGCCGTATCGATTGCACGGTATCCAACTTTAAGCACATCGAGTACGCATCTTTCACATTCTTCCTTTGTAACCTGATATACGCCGTATCCGAGGATCGGCATCTTAACTCCATTGTTCAATGTAACGTATTCCATTTGCAATTCCTCCTTCTTGAAACATCAGCCCATTTCATTTTATCTGTCCTTATTATAAAGAAAACGAGACCTGATAAGAAGTCTCGTTTTGTTATGCAGTATAAACCTTTAGGTTTGCGCTTATACACACATCCTTATTTGATCTGCCGGATAGCCTTTATCAATCGCTTGACCTTATCCGACGGGGTTTTCGAGTGAAGTATTCCAAACGGCATGGTGTAATCCCATTCCACCGGAATAATTTTGATCAACGGATGAACACTTTCCCAGCTTTTGAACGCAAGAAGAACCTCATTCTCATTCTCACACCAGTTAAACGCTTCCACATTATACAGATCAAAATCTACGATGTTGATTTCCGGATGATTCCTGATCATATCATCTCTTAACCGATCTCCGTAATAACTCCAGCCTCTTTGCATGAGCATGAAATTTTCTCCCGCCAGATCATCCAATGTAATCTTTTTCTTTTCCGCCAGCCTATGATGAATCGATACCGCTACACAAAACGGTTCTCTTGAGATCTCAGTGCCGTCGCATCCTCTGAGTTTTAACATTGTTTCATCAAATATTCCGGCTACAACATCGATATTCTGCCCCAGATTTGCCAATATCTCTCTTGCATTCTCCAAGGTATTTTCAAATGTGATCAGCTTAAACTTTATATCTGGATATAGATTCTGGATCTGTGGCCACAGATCCACAAATACCTGTGGCGGCGTCATCGGCGAGATTCCGACGCGTATCACATCGTCCGATACCTGCATTGCCTCTTTCGCCCGCTGCACCGACTCCTTGCAATACCCGATGATATATTTTGCGTCATTGTAGATCGACTGTCCGGCTTCCGTTACCACAAGCCCTCTGTGCGTCCTGTCAAAAAGCTTCATACCAAGACTTGCCTCAAGCGAATTGATCTGTTTGATGACCGCCGGAGCCGATATATACAACTGTTCCGCTGCCTTGCTGAAACTTCCCGCCTCAACAACGCACAAAAACGTATCCAACTGCGGATTATACATCATGTCCGTTTCCTCCTACAATGAATTTAACACTCCCTGGATTCCGTCACGCTCGTAGATTCCCTTATAATAGGCAACTTCCTCCTCGATCAGCTGATCGATCACCTGCATGCCGAGAAGTTCCACCGGAGCTTTATCATCCGTCAAAATATAATCGCCTTTTCCATATGGAGTGCTATCCGCGTATACCGTCTCCATCATGTTTCTTAAATCAGCATTTGTGATCTGCTTTGTATTTGCCTGCAGATTCTCCATGATCGACGGATTGTTCGATGCAAAAAGCTCGCGGTTCGTCGTATTCGCCACATCAACCGTATACTCCGCGTCAAACACCTGACCGATCGTATCGGAGAGATACTGATTGATGTTGCCATCTCCGCTGCCGCGCATGTTCATATTTACGACCATCACGCCGTCCTCGTTCAGATGATCCTTAACCAGTGTAAAAAATTCAACGGATGACATCTGGAAAGGAATCGTGATATCCTGATAGGCATCCACCATGATCACATCGTATTTCTTATCCATCGCATTCAGATAAGCTCTGCCGTCATAGGTCGTGACCGGCACATCCTCGGAGAGTGAGAAATACTTGCGCGAAAGCTGCGTGATCTTCTCATCGATCTCCACACCTTCCACGTTCATATCCCCGAGATACTTCCGGCACTGTGTCGCATACGTTCCCGTTCCCATTCCAAGGATTAACACATCCATATCCGATGGCTTCTTATCCGCCAGCATGAGCGGTGCCGCCATCGCGTAATCATAATACATGCCTGTCAGCCTGTCCTGCTTCATATAGACCGACTGCACACCAAAAAGCACGTTGGTCGACAGTCTTACCGACGTGTCATCTTCCGATACCTGCAGATAATTGTAGACCGATTCACCCTCATAGGTGAGATCCTTCTCCCAGAATGCAAACGAATCCGAGTAACCAAGACCGCAGCACAGTGCAAAGATTACCACCGATACGATCACTTTCTTTTTGCCTGCGCAGACATTGACAAAATACACGATTGCCAGAACCAGTAGAATTCCCGAGAAGATCAGAAACGTGATAGACGTTCCGACCGCCGGAATCGTCACGAAGGTTGGCACAAACGTACCGATGATACTTCCGATCGTGTTGAATGCCCCGAGTGTACCGACTGTCTTACCGTTATCATCCAGACTGTCCACCGCATATTTTACAAGCGACGGTGTCACGGTTCCCAGTAAGAAAAGAGGAAATACAAAGATGACCATACATGCTGCAAACGCTGCAATGATCAAAAAATTATTACTCACCGTAAAAATCAAAAGTGCCGAGATTCCGAGCACGATATATTTGCCCGCCACCGGGATCAGAGCGATCCAGATCGCAGCGATCAGGATTCTCGTGTACAGGCGGTCCGGATTCGGCGACTTGTCCGCACTTCTTCCTCCGTAAATATTGCCGAGCGCCATCGCGATCATGATGGTTCCGATAATGATCGTCCAGACGATCTGCGACGAACTGAAATACGGTGCCAACAGACGGCTCGCTCCCAACTCTACCGCCATAACGGACATTCCCGAAAAAAACTCCGTCAGATACAAAAATAACTTATTCTTTAAAATTACGGTCTGTTTCATATTGCCTCCCTGCTTTAAGCTGTTACGTTTATATTACAACTTAAAGTAGGGTCCAAGTCAATACTTTTCTTTTCGAGACGCTTCTGGGCTTCTTTCTTCTCTTTGATGCGTTTTTGCTTATGCATCTCTAAGATCTTTGTCAGTATCAACATGTCATCCACGCCTTCCCTGTACCTTACATTCTTTCCATACATGCATTCTACAATCTGACGCATTGTAACAATACTCGGTTCCAGAAGTCGGGGTGTATTTTCCTCTGCCAGCTCATAGAGCTGATCCACGCACACATCCCATATCTGCAGGTGAATATTTTTCAATAATGTCATTCTTGTACCATCCGGTGTTGCTTCCCAGAGTATATAATACAATTTTACAAGATCCGTTCCTGCAAGGTCTGTATACGGCACTTCTTTCAATAAGTCCAGATTTCTCTCTTTGCTGACAAGTTTATAAACAATCCTGTCACTTATTTCTTCAAAATGTTCAAACTCATATTTGCAGGAAGCGTCCTTTTCATCATATGCCACATTGTAGTGCTCATACATTTTAACAATCTTGCAAACAATATGCATAATTTCTTTTTCATTCATGTCAGCATGATAATACTCCTGTACCGCAATCACTGGTTTTATTGAAGCCCCATCATGTACCACCAGACCCCGATAAGTATATCCATTATTCTTTTTAATCTCTTTTATCTCTATCGGACAACCTAATTTCTTTTCCATTGCATTTTTCAACTTTTCCAAGTATTCCTCATATCTCATAGCGTCCTAACCTCCATATCTTAATTAGCAGGGAGATTATAACGCTCGGGGTCTGGGGTTCAATAGGCAAAGTGCCGGATTCTTCACTACCTATACAAATAAAAAAAGACCAACGATCCATCTTCTGAATCGTTGGTCAAATGTTGTGTCAAACTTGTGTCAACGCTACGTCTCCAAACGCTGAAACCCTTGGTATTACTAGGTCTACTCGCAAACGTATGGCATCATAGCCAGATGACGTGCTCTCTTGATAGCAACGGTAAGAGCTCTCTGATGCTTTGCACAGTTTCCTGTGATACGACGAGGAAGGATCTTTCCTCTCTCAGAGATGTATCTCTTTAACTTGTTGATATCTTTATAATCGATGACATTATCTTTGCCACAGAATACACATACTTTTTTTCTTCTACGCATTGGTCTTCTCTTCATGGAAGATCCTTCAGCTGTTTTATTGAAAGCCATGTTCTTTAACCTCCTATATGATGTTATGCTCTATGGAGCATTTAGTTGAATGGTAATTCTTCATCAATTCCATCCGGAATATTCATGAAGCCATCTCCGGCAGCTCCGCTTGGTGATGGAGCAGAAGGTGCACCGCCGAAATCAGCATTTCCACCAGCTGCATTTTTGCTCTCCGCAAATTCTACGTTCTCTGCCACAACATCTGTGGTGTAAACGCGCTGTCCATCCTTGTTTGTATAACTGCCTGTCTGGATATGACCCTCGAGAACGAACTTGGTTCCCTTGCGGCCAAATCTCTCCAAAAACTCTGCTGTCTTGCTAAATGCAACACAACTAATGAAATCCGCTGTCTGATCCTCATTGTTCCGGCGGAACCGACGGTCAACTGCCAGTGTAAATCTTGCAATCGCACTGGAACTCTCCCCCTGAGAGTAACGAACTTCTGCGTCTCTGGTTAATCTACCCATAAGAATGACTTTATTCATACAATCTCCTACTTTCTTATACTACTGCTCGTCTTTTCTAACGCATAAGAAACGAAGAACGTTGTCCATGATACGGACATCCTGCTCAAGCTTAGCCGGAGCATCCGATGCTGCGTCGAACTGGATGAAGTAGTAGAATGCTTCGCTCATCTTCTGAACGTCGTAAGCTAACTTCTTCTTACCCCATTCTTCAACTTCTGTAACAGTACCGCCTGCACGAGTGATATACTCTTTTGCTTTCTCAACGGTTGCTGTTCTCGCATCATCTTCGATCTTTGCACTGACAACGAGTGCTAATTCATACTTGTTCATGCGAAATGTTACCTCCTTTTGGTCTCTGGCTCACAGAACATAGCCTGTGAACAAGGAAAAAATAGTTATCACGAGGATATACTATACCATGTTTTATGCGGATTTTCAAGCCTTTTCTTTAACTTTATTTGAGTTTTTCCCAAGATTATGTTATAGTGGGTTCTGAACGGTATTCATACAGAAACTGTATCGACTGCGGTATATTTATGATGTATCGCCCCAAATGAATATGTGAGTCACCTTTACACAGGATTTCGACGGACACCTGTTACACAGGATCCGATCCATTTAATTACCAGAAGGAAGGTGGTAGCATGAAAACAGGAATCATAGGCGCAGGGCGCGTAGGCTGCTCCCTTGGAAAATATTTCCGGAGTAAAAACGCAGACCTTGTGGGATATTATGATACCAATGCCGCGGCCGCAAAAGAAGCCGCCGCGTTTACACAGACTGCCGGTTTCAATCAGGTGCAACAACTGGTGCGTGAATCAGACATCCTCTTCATCACGACACCCGATTCGCTCCTTGTACCCGTATGGGAAGAAATCAAAGGCATGTCACACAGGAATCAGATTATATGTCATTGTAGTGGCGCACTTTCATCCGATTCATTTTCTGGAGCCAAAGAAGCAGGGGTATCCTGCTGCTCGGTTCATCCAATGTTACCGTTCAGTAACAAATTTTCATCTTATCAGCAATTAGAACATGCATTTTTTACCGTAGAAGGGCATCCATATGCCGTAGAAATCATCACAGATCTTCTTACTTCCTATGGAAACGAAGTCTGCCAGATTGATGCCAAGGCAAAACCAAAATACCACGCGGCAGCCAGTATCTTAAGCAATCAGGTGATTGCCGTACTGGATATGGGATACCGGCTTCTTAAGGACTGTGGATTTTCCCGTGAAAAAGCCGTTGCAGCAACTGCTGCGCTTGTCCGTCAGAACATTGAAAATGTAATTTCACAGGGCTGTGTCCATGCACTGACCGGTCCCATCGAACGCGGGGATGTATCTACTGTAGAAAAACACTTACAGGTTTTAAACCCAGAAGATGCTGCACTGTACCGTATGCTCGGCACTCGGCTTCTGGCAATTGCAGAAGAAAAAAATCCAGCGCAGAACTATGAAAACATGGAGCATGTTTTAAATGCTGTAGCATATGAAAAAGAAAATGGAGGATTTCAATAAATGAAAAACACAGTTGTTACATTTCAGGAAGCTAAAAATAAAGGCGAAAAGCTTTCCATGCTGACTGCCTATGACTACTCTACTGCCAAACTCATTGATGAGGCAGGTGTCAATGCGATTCTCGTAGGCGATTCTCTGGGAATGGTTGTTCTGGGATACGAAGATACACTCTCCGTAACGATGGAGGACATGATCCATCACAGTGCGGCCGTTGCCCGTGGCATCAAAGACACTCTGCTGATCACAGACATGCCGTTTATGTCCTATCAGACTTCTGTCTATGATGCAGTGGTCAATGCCGGACGCCTGATGAAAGAAGGCCGTGCACAGGCAGTCAAGCTGGAAGGCGGAAAAGAAGTCTGCCCTCAGATCAAAGCCATCGTAGACGCTTCCATCCCTGTTTGTGCCCATCTCGGTCTGACCCCACAGTCTGTCAATGCCTTTGGCGGATTTAAGGTACAGGGAAAAGGCGAAGTTGCCGCACAGAAACTGCTTGATGATGCGCGTGCCGTTGAGGAAGCCGGAGCTTTTGCCGTTGTCTTAGAATGTGTGCCGCAGGCCCTTGCCACAAAGATTACCGAGAGCATTCATATCCCGACCATCGGAATCGGTGCCGGTGCCGGATGCGACGGACAGGTACTTGTCTATCAGGATATGCTTGCCATGTATTCCAACATGAAACCGAAATTTGTCAAGCAGTTTGCACAGGTCGGTGAACAGATGCGTGAGGCATTCCGCACTTATAAAGAAGAAGTTGCTGCCGGAACGTTCCCTGCTGCTGAGCATACCTTCAAAATGGATGAAACCGTCCTTGATAAATTATATTAAGACATTCCTACGGAATCATTCGCATTGTTTTTGTCAAATAACAATAAAACCAAATTACAATGAAAATCAGGAGATTATAAAATGGAAATATATGGAGAAATCAGTAAAGTAAGAGCTACCGTAAAGGCATGGAAAAAAGAAGGATTAACCGTCGGATTCGTACCTACTATGGGATATCTGCATGAAGGACACAAAAGCCTGATCGATGCAGCCAGAAAAGAAAATGACCGTGTCGTTGTCAGTATTTTTGTAAACCCGATGCAGTTCGGACCAACCGAAGATCTGGAGAGTTATCCGCGCGACCTCAAAAAAGATGCTGCATTGTGCGAAGCTGCAGGTGTAGATATCATCTTTCATCCGGAACCGGAGGAAATGTATGCCGACGGCTTCTGTTCCTATGTGGATATGAATGGTCTTACCACCGAACTCTGTGGAAAAAGCCGTCCGATTCACTTCCGCGGCGTGCAGACCGTTGTATTGAAACTCTTCCACATTGTAACTCCGGACCGCGCATACTTTGGTCAGAAAGATGCCCAGCAGCTTGCCGTCATCCGTCGCATGGTCAAAGACTTAAATGTGGATACCCGGATCATCGGCTGCCCGATCATCCGTGAAGCAGACGGACTGGCAAAGAGCTCGAGAAATACTTATTTAAACGGCGAAGAACGTCAGGCGGCACTTGTGTTAAGCCGCAGCTTAAAAGCTGGAAAAGCCCTTGTGGATGCCGGAGAAACACGCGCTTGTGTCATCAAGTCTGCAATCACAGCAGAGATTGAAAAAGAGCCGCTTGCCAAGATTGATTACGTGGATGTCGTTGACTTTGACACCATTACTCCGGTCGAAAAACTCGAAGGTTCCATTCTTGTAGCCATTGCCGTATACATTGGCAAAACCAGACTGATCGATAACTTTATCGTGGAAAAATAGGAGATTACTTATGCAGTACAATATGTTAAAAGGAAAAATTCACCGGGCTGTGGTAAAACAGGCGGATCTCAACTATGTCGGCAGTATTACTGTCGATACCGATCTCTTAGAAGCTGCCGGTATTTTAGAATATGAACTGGTACAGATCGTGGATGTGGAAAACGGCAACCGCTTTGAAACTTACACCATCGCGGGAGAAGCCGGTTCCGGCATGATCTGTTTAAACGGTGCCGCTGCCCGTCAGGTCGCTGTGGGCGATCATGTCATTCTCATGTGCTATGCACAGATGACACCGGAAGAAGCAAAAGAACATCACCCGAAAGTTGTTTTTGTCGATGCGGATAATCACATTGCACGGGTCACTAACTATGAAAAACACGGAAAACTGACGGATGATTTTATCGGTGCATAAATGACAGCAGATTTCTATAGTAATTTGTCCTATGCTACGGTATAATAAATGTATTGAAAACGAAGGAGATTCTCTATGAAAATTGCCTTATGTGATGACGATGAAAGAGAATTGACCAACATACGGTCGCTTTTGGACAGTTATCAGAAAACCCGCAATATTTCGCTTACATATAAAGAATATCACAGCAGCTGTGAACTTGCCCTGCGGGCATCAAAGGAACGATTCGACATTTATCTGCTAGACATCCTCATGCCACATATGACCGGCATGCAGCTTGCACGCGAAATCCGTACTTTCGACCATGCTGCCGATATTATTTTTCTTACAACTTCATCGGATTTTGCGGTGGAAAGTTATACGGTAAAGGCCACCAATTATCTGATGAAGCCGGTATCCGCCAACGCTTTCTTTGCTGCCATGGATGACATCCTACGGGCAAAAACACAGGAACAGGGGCATTTTCTTGTACTAAAAAGCCGGATTGGCGTACATAAAATTCCCCTGTCCGAACTGATCTATGTAGAAGCCCAGAACCGCAAAGTTATCTACTATACGAGTGGAAGGGAACAGATTGTCTGCACAGAACTGTTCTCGTCCGTATGCAACAGCCTGCTGCAACACCGGGAATTTATTCAGGTACACCGCTCGTTCCTTGTAAATATGAACTATATCCGCTCGATCGGCACAATGGATATGTGTCTTCACAACGGCACAAACATTCCGCTTGCACAGCGCAGGGTTGCCGATATCAAAAAACATTATCTCGCTTTCCAGATGGAGGAATGATTATGCCTGAACTTTCATCCGTTTTTTCTTTAGTTAATTATGCTTTTGTATTATTTTTCGGCATCGTGGCGGCACTGTATCTTGCCGACATCGGTTTTTGCGATCATAAGCGTGTCTATGTCCTGACGCTTTTTTTCTTTGGTATTGCCCAGCTTCTTTTTTATCTGATCATGGGGGAGTCGGTGCTTTACAAATGCTATCCGTTTCTGATCCATATCCCTTTGATTGCCTTAATTTTCCTGCGGTTTCACCGGAATCTGTCAATCTCTGCCATCTCCGTTTTGTCTGCATATCTGCTGTGCACGCCACGCAAATGGTTTGGCACCTTTGTTGCTTTCTTTTTTGACAGAAATCCCGTTGTATCGAACATTGCCTCCATCATTATTACCATTCCGCTTCTTGTTCTTGTGATCCGGTTTGTCTCACCGTATATCATCCGGCTGAAATATGAAAGCCGCACGACACTGCTTTTGTTTTTCCTGCTTCCGCTGGTATACTATGTCCTGGAATACACGTTTACTGTCTACACGGATCTGCTCTACACGGGCGGTGCAGTCGTTATTGACTTTATGGACAGTTTTCTTGTCGTATCCTTTTTTATTCTGTCTGTTCTCTCGCTTAAATTTTCAAGTGAAAAAAATAAAGCAGAACGGGAAAATATTCTGCTTACTACGGCTGCCACACAGGCACAGAAAGAAATTGCCCAGCTTTCCGCTTCCCAGCAGCAGGCAGCCATTTACCGGCATGACCTGCGACACCATATGAATTTCATCCAGAGCTGTCTGGATCAGAATAACCCAAAAGAAGCGACTTCCTACATCCACGAAATCTGTACCAATCTTGAACACAGTTCTGTCATTCGCTACTGTGTCAACGAATCGGTCAATCTGATTGTATCCTCCTACGCCAATCAGGCTGCCGTAAACCACATTCCAATGCAGATTTCCATTACTGCGACCGAATTTTCCCGTTTTCAGATTACAGATCTGTGCAGTTTATTTGCCAATGCACTTGAAAACGCACTTCATGCCTGCCAGCAGATGAACCCGCAGTCCCAACGCTATATTTCACTTAAGGTATATGAGAAAAATACACAGTTATGTATCCAGATAAAAAACAGTTATGAACAACCTGTCGTTTTTGCAGATGATATTCCGATATCCCGTTCCGTCAACCACGGCATCGGCGTACAGAGCATGATCTCTGTTGTCGAAAAATACCATGGTGTCTATGGATTCTTTGCAGATCATGGGGAATTCCGGTTTCAGGCTTCCATGTAACATCTGATTTTCTGTCGATTCGTGAACTTTTTGTGTCCTCCCCGCAATTTTCATCAAATAAACACAACTTCATACGAAAATATCTCCAGATTGAAACGGAGGTTATTACCTATGGGAAAAAATAAAAAAGAAAAGCCGAAACTTACTTTAGAAAACTTAAACCGCGCCATCCGCACCTATCAGCAACTGGTTTTTCTGCAGAATATAGAGATCCTGCAGTCTGTTGCCAGACAGGAAAATTTCCTTGATCCGGAAATTATCTGTAATCAGTCCGACTCATCAGTAATCAAAAACGTCTGAGGATTTGTTTTATGCAAAATTCTCAGACGTTTTTCCCTTTATAAAATCTTTTTTAAATCATGCCATCCCGCAGCACATCATGATCCCGCAGCAGCTTCTCAATCACCGTTCCCTTGATCTTACCAAGAAGCGGTTTCTTGATCACATTGAGCGGTCCAAGATTCATCTGCAGAGGGGACTTGCCATCCATCAGCTTTACGCTGCTGTCTAACAGTTCACGCACATCGTAGACGCTGCCCCATACTTCCGGCACACCACGGTCCACACCGAGCAGTCCATAAACGGCTTCCATTGCAGTACGCACCGAATACTCGGTTGTAAATACCGTGTCTCTCGGTGTCTCGGTGAACTGTCCGAGGAATGCAAAGTTGACACAGCCATCCGGAATGACATCCGGGCGGTCTCCCTTTGTTCTTGGCATGAAAAATGCGGTGATATACGGCATCATGGTCGGTACGCAGACAGCACTGTGCTCTGCAAGATCCTCAATCTGGTCTTCCGGCACACCCAGATGGTACAGCCACTCTTCTGTAATCTCTTTACCGGTACACTCTTTCATTGGCTTCTTGATAAAATCACCCGGCACATCGGTAAACAGACCGTATACCCATACACAGACTTTGTCTTTGTCCTGCTCCTTGAACTGTCCCTGACGGTTGATCGTCCAGCTTAACAGCCAGCTGGAATCCTTGCAGCTTACGATACCTCCGGTAACCGTCTTTCCGCTGCGCGGATCACGCTGGCAGATCTTCTCAATATATGGAAGAATCTTGTCATCCAATGTGGTAACGGTTGCCGACTCCCAATTGGTCTTTGTAATATCGGAGCAGAATTTTTCCGGATGTCCGAACGCCGGATCCTGTTTTGCAATGTTCTTCCACAGGCTCCAGCAGCCACTGGTCCGCACTTCGGCATCACCGTTTGGTGCATGGTTCTGATCGCCGTAAATCGTACCTTCGGTACAGCTTCCGTTTGTGACAAATACCAGATCATTTTCGGTCAGAACGATTCCGGTCTCTACCCCTTTTACTTTGCAGTCAATGGCTTTTGCCACTTTCTTTCCATCTTTGATATCAAAAATAACGTTCGTTACTTCGGTATTGAACTGAAACTCCACACCGGCATCCTCAAGATATTTCTTCATCGGAAGAATCAGGGATTCGTACTGGTTATAGCGTGTAAATTTCAGTGCAGAGAAATCCGGCAGTCCGGAAATATGGTGGATAAACCGCTGGAAATACAGTTTCATTTCCAGTGCACTGTGCCAGTTTTCAAAGGCAAACATCGTGCGCCAATATAGCCAGAAGGTCGAGTCAAAGACTTCCTCATCAAACACATCCTCGATGGTCTTGTCATAGAGATCCTCATCTTTTGTCATGAACAGTTTCATGATTTCCATGCAGCCTTTCTGGCTTAAGTTAAACTTTCCATCCGTATGTGCGTCCTCGCCGCGGTTTTCGGTTGCACGGCAGAGCGAATAGTTTGGATCTTCCTTGTTCAGCCAGTAATATTCATCCAGCACGGATGCACCCTCCACTTCCAGCGAAGGGATGCTACGGAACAGATCCCACAGACATTCAAAATGATTTTCCATCTCACGGCCACCGCGCATCACATAGCCGCGGGTCGGATCAAAGATACCGTCACAGGCACCACCTGCCACATCCATTGCCTCTAAAATATGAATATGGGAACCTGGCATCTGCCCGTCTCTTACGAGAAAACATGCCGTTGCAAGTGCTGCAAGTCCACTTCCTACAATGTATGCATTTTTGTCATCGACACCTTCCGGTTTCTTTGGCCGGGCAAATGCTTCATAGTTTCCGTTGGTGTAATAAATGCCTTTGCTGTTTTTTTCATATTTTCCGCGCTCGGTGTTGCGGTAATCAACCGGTGGTGCTGCCTTTGCAATCTTCTTTACTTTCTGCTGGCTGGTTTTCTGTGCAGCATATACAAGTCCTGCACCGGCTGCTGCAACTGCTGCGATTCCAAGTCCTAATTTCTTATTTTTATTTGACATAGAAAAACTCCTTTCTGATTTCTGGGATACTTCTCATTTAGTGTTTCTTCGTTACAGCTTTCTGATTCATTTCAAAATCAATTCCCATAAAATCATAAAACCTGTAACACGACAGATCATTTGTGGAACAAATACGATATGGTTATCTTACCATCTCTGTGAAAAGATACCATTTACAAAATGCCTGAAATGATAAAATTTTTATCATTTCAGGCATTTTGATTAATTTTTATTTCTGTTTAAAATTCTCAATCGACCGCGCAATATTCCCATCGAGTGCTGTCCCCATCATCATAACGATCTTATGGTAATCCTCCTGCATGCCCTTGTCGATCCAGTCAAGCATAATTCCCACAAATCCATATTTATAAAAATCTGCAATAAAGCGTTTATCCCCGTCTGCAATCGCAATACCTTTGCATTTTTCTTCCACGACATTTACGATCAGTTCATACGTCAGCTTATACAGATACTGCTCCACTTTTTCGTGGGCAACCGCATGGTATACATTCATAATAAATGGCTTGTTTTCCAATACTGCCTCAAATATCTGCGCAATTCCCTCAAGCCACGTATCGTATGTCTTTTTGCCCTGCAACGCACGCTTTCCGTCCTCCACACATGCCCACTCCACCAGATCATAAATATCCTTAAAGTGATAATAAAACGTCATACGGCTGATGCCACAATGTTCCGTCAGATCATTGATCGTGATCCTGTCAATCGGTTTTGTCCGCAGGAGTTCTTTTAAGGATGCTTCAAGTGCAAGCTTGGTTGTATTTGCCATATCATTTCCTCCATCCGCCCTTCGTTATATTTATTGTAACGCAGCTGTATCACAGGGACAAATAAAGTTTTTCTAAATAGTCTAAAACTTTTAAAGTTCATTTAAGGAAGGCCTTCTATACTTCATGGCATCAAAAGAAAACAGGTGTTGCCGCCCAGTAAATATCAATCATTTACTGATGCGACAGCACCTCTTTTCATTTCCAGCGTCACACTATAGTATTCTGTATCGGACGCTCTGCCTTTTATCCCTGCTGCCCTGCTGCCTGCCGGATCATATCCTCGACCACGATGTCATAAATTTCTCCGACCGTATTGCAGTATTCCAGAATTTTCCACGGCTCATTCGTGTGGAAATGAATCTTGACCAGATCCTCATCTCCAGCCGCAATCAGACTGTTTCCCTCAAAATTTTCCGTGATGTAATCTGCGATCTCATCCTCGTCAAGATCCCTGTCTCTTCTGTCGATCAGTAACTGTGTATCATAACGATACGCAAACTGATCATCCTCTGCATCTATGGAATGTACTCCCATGGTTCTAATCCTCCTGTTATTTCACTGGAACAGCGGTGACAACTTTATGAAGTTCTTCCAGCTGTACCAGCAGCATTTTTCCAACAATGTAATTGTATGATATCTACTTTTTAAAGTCAAACTTAAAAACACATTGTATTAAATACCCAGCTCCAGCGAATCCGCAATATAGTAATCATATTTCTTTTTCCTGCAATACTTCTTAATCCTGCGGATCAGTTTATGGTCTGTCGTGTATTCCAGCAGATAAACATCCATTCCATCCGCTTTGCATGCCTGCAGATACTGGCAGAAATACTCCCGCTCCGTTTTTTTCTGCGTATGGAATGTTTTGGTTGTAAAATCAATCCTGCTCCACACCGACTCCTGGTTTACACCCGTCATAATATCCGCAGCAGAACCATAACGGGACTGATATGCCGTCACATAGATATCTCCTCCATTGACCACTACCGGCTTCCCCATTGCCCGGATTTTCTTTAAAATCACCGTCAGCCCATCAAAAATATCCTTTTTATGGGCATAATCATATACATCACAGTTATCAATAAAAAAGCCATCCACTCCCTTTTTCTTTAATTTTCCGGCTAATGTATCCATAAATTCCTGCCAGTCTTTATCCGCAACATTAACCCATTTTTCCTCTTCCCAGTTTTCATAATCCCCGATTGCCAGATGCTCGTATGTTTTATAATATGACCGGAAATTTTCGATAGAGCCAATATTAAGATAGCTGTAAACTTTTGTACCGCCAGCATGTAATTTTCTGATATCTTTCTTCGAAAAATACTGTGCATCAATCACAACAATTTCGTAATTTTTTAATTTTGGAACTGCTGTACGGTCTGCATTTAAGAATACTCCATACTCGTATTTTTGTGCCTTCCTTCTATCGGCATTACATGATGCCGAAAGACATAATACTACCGTAACCAGCGACAAAATCCCCAAAAAGAAACAGGCATTTCTTTTTCTCCTGTTTTTACCTGATTTACATTTCATACTTCAAGAGCCTTCAAATCCCACAATTACCGGGATCAGGCATTTCCCATCATAAATTTTTCACTGCTGTCCATAATAAGCATTCGCACCGTGCTTGCGGAAGAAATGCTTATCGCGGATACAATCCGGTGCCGGCTGCACCTTCGGATTGATCAGTTCGGTACGGGTTGCCATCTTTGCAACTTCCTCTAAGACAACGGCATTGTGCACTGCCTCTGCCGCATCCTTGCCCCACGTAAACGGACCATGGTTCGTGCAGAGCACGCCAGGTGTGTAAACCGGGTTGATGCCTCTTGTCTCAAAGGTTTCAATAATGACTTTTCCGGTGTTGGTCTCGTATGCCTCGTCAATCTCTTCCGGTGTGAGGCTGCGCGCACATGGAATCGGTCCAAAGAAATAATCCGCATGGGTCGTTCCGTAAAGCGGAATATCCCTTCCTGCCTGTGCCCAGGAAGTAGCCTCCGGGGAATGGGTATGTACCACGCCTCCGATATCCGGATACTTTTTGTACAGTTCGAGATGGGTTGGTGTGTCGGATGATGGCTTCAAATCGCCCTCAATTTTATTTCCCTCCAAGTCCATAACCACCATATCGTCCGGTGTCAGTTTATCGTAATCCACCCCGCTTGGCTTGATGACAAAGTAGCCGCTCTCACGGTCAATCCCGCTGACATTGCCCCATGTATAAGTGATCAAGCCTCTGCGCGGCAATTCCATGTTTGCCTCGTAAACCTGTTTTTTTAATTCTTCTAACATGCTTTCTGTCCTTTCTATATCCACAAAATCCGCCGCTGTAAACGACGGATTCTGCCTGTTTCTTATCTGTAACTATTATTTTATAAATGTTCGACTGCTGCACGCTCAATCGCAAGTCCTTCGTTGTAGCGTTTTAAGAACCGGTCAAAGCCTTCCACATCGGCAGGAACCGGATCTTCCGTCACGCCCTCCTGACCGCCAAAGACTCTCTTGCTCAGATAATCGGCAAGGCTTTCGCCCTCTTCTTTCTGTGCCATGTATGCTGCAAGAAGCGCGATACCCCATGCGCCGCCCTCGCCTGCCGTCTCCATAACGGAAACCGGTGTGTCGATGGCTGCTGCCATGATGCGCTGTCCGACTACCGGAGTCTTAAACAGACCGCCGTGGCCGTACATCTTGTCGATCTGTACGCCTTCCTCTTTGAGCAGGATATCCAGACCATCCTTTAATGCGCCCAGTGCCGTAAACAAATGCACGCGCATGAAATTTGCAAGATTAAATTTTGCATCCGGTGTACGGGCAAACAGAGGTCTTCCCTCATCAAATGCGGTAATTCCTTCTCCGGAAAAATAGTTGTATGCTAAAAGACCGCCACAATCTGCGTCACCTTCGAGTGCTTTGTTGTATAAAACGGAAAACAGCTCATTCTTGTCAATCTTCATGCCAAAACTGTTGGCAAACTCTTCAAACAGGTTGACCCATGCATTCAGATCGGATGTGCAGTTGTTGCAGTGTGCCATGGCAACCGCCTCTCCGGATGGCGTGGTCACCAGATCGATCTCGGTGTGCACATTCTTCAACGCCTTTTCCAGTACGATCATTGCAAATACGGAAGTACCTGCGGATACGTTTCCAGTGCGGACAGCTACACTGTTGGTCGCTGCCATGCCGGTTCCGGCATCACCTTCCGGCGGACATACCGGAATTCCTGCTTCCAGTTCGCCATCGGTATCGAGAAGCCTTGCGCCCTCTGCGGTCAGCGTTCCGGCATTTTCTCCGGCAACAAGAACTTTTGGCAGAATGTCACGGAGTGACCAGTCAAAGCCGTATGGTTCTGCCAGCGCATCGAACTTATCGAGCATTGCTGCATCATAATCTTTTGTATTACTGTCGATTGGAAACATTCCGGATGCATCCCCCACGCCGAGTACCTTTTCCCCAGTCAGTTTCCAATGGATAAATCCTGCAAGCGTGGTGAAAAATGCAATGTCTTTCACATGCTCCTCTTTGTTTAACATTGCCTGATACAGATGGGCAATGCTCCAACGCTGCGGAATGTTATAGGAAAATTCCTTTGTCAGTGCGGCTGCTGCTTCCTCTGTGATTGTATTACGCCATGTACGGAACGGCACGAGAAGCTCCCCAGCCTTATCAAATGCCAGATATCCGTGCATCATGGCAGAAAATCCAATCGCACGGATCTTTGTCAGTGTCACGCCATACTGCTCTTTTACGTCCTTTTTCAGATTCTGGTAACAGTCCTGCAGACCGCCCCAGATGTCATCCATGGTATAGGTCCAGATTCCGTGGTCGAGGCGGTTTTCCCATTCATGACTGCCGGATGCAATCGGTGTATGATTTGCATCGGTCAGTACCGCCTTGATACGTGTGGAGCCAAATTCAATTCCGAGAAATGTTTTCCCGGACACGATCTCGTCTTTTCTTTCCACTGTTTCTACCTCTCTTTCTGCCATAAACACCTGCCTTTGCATTTTACAAAAGCAGGTGTTACATATCTTTTATCTGTAGAATACCTCTCCAAGCATCAGATCACGCTTGAAATCACGAATCTTGGTATCTTTGTCAATGTATACAGCCTCAATGCCCATGGCTGCTGCCCAGTCACCCATCTGCTCTGCAGTCAGGTCGTAGGTAAATGCGGTGTGGTGTGCGCCGCCAGCAAGAATCCATGCCTCTGCGCCTGTATAAATATCCGGTTCCGGAGTCCAGAAGTTCGTTGCGGTCGGAAGCTTCGGCATTGGTTTTTCTGTCTTCTTGCACTCTACATCGTTGATGATGAGACGGAAACGGTTGCCCAGATCAATCAGAGAAGTTGCAATTCCGTGTCCTTCCTTCGATGTAAATACAAGTCTTGCCGGATCTTCTCTGTCACCCATGGAAAGTGGCTGGCACTTGATGCTGATCGGACCGTCTGCGATGGACGGACAGATCTCAAGCATATGCGCTTCGAGGATTCCTTCCTTGCCTTTTACTAAATTGTAGGTGTAATCTTCCAGCATGGAAGTTCCCTTTGCATCCTTCATACCGGCTGTCATCACTTTCATGAGACGTACCATGGCTGCAACTTTCCAGTCACCTTCTGCACCAAAGCCATAACCTTTTTCCATCAGTCTCTGGATGGCAAGTCCCGGAAGCTGCTTTAATGCGCCGAGATCGCCGAAGTGGGTAACAATTGCCTGATAATTCTTTTCCTGTAAGAAACGCTCAAATCCAAGTTCGATCTGTGCCTGTACTGCTACATGTTTCTTGAATTCTTCCGGATCTCTGCCCTCAAGTAAAATCTCATACTTGTCATAATATTCATCTACCAGTGCGTTTGTATCGGACTGGGATACGGCCGCAACAGACTCTGCGATCTCATTTACCGGATAAGCATCTACTTCCCAGCCAAACTTGATCTGTGCCTCTACCTTATCACCCTCGGTAACGGCTACATTTCTCATATTGTCAGCGACACGCATCACACGGATATGGCTGCTCTCTACGATACCGACTGCAGTACGCATCCAGCTTGCAATCTTATCAACAACAACCGGGTCCGTCCAGTGTCCGACAACAACCTTGCGCTCCATACGCATACGGCTTACGATATGACCATACTCTCTGTCACCGTGTGCGGACTGGTTCTCATTCATGAAATCCATGTCGATACTGTCATATGGAAGTTCCTCATTGAACTGTGTATGTAAATGCATGAGAGGTTTTCTGTACTCCTGCAGTCCAAGAATCCAGGACTTTGCCGGAGAGAAGGTGTGCATCCAGGTGATCACACCAGCACATGTCTCATCATTGTTTGCCTCGTTAAATGTCTTGCGGATCAGCTCGTTCGTGATCAGGGTTGGCTTCCATACAATCTCATATGGCAAAACGCCTGTCTTATTTAACTCGTCTACGATCTGCTTGGAATGCTGGGCTACCTTTGCCAGACATTCATCTCCATACAGATCCTGTGATCCTGTGCAAAACCAAAATTTGTAATCCTTATTTAACAGCATACTCGTTCCTCCTTAGAATTGTTCTCCGTATTGCTCATTTTTCATACTCTAAGTTTATAACTTGTATGCATGTATTTACAAGTTGTTTTTCATGCAAAAAATTAACAAAATTGTCGTTCTTTTCTTGTTTTATCCGAAATCTTTTTGGTCAAACTGCACAAATTATTATTGCCGTTCCATACACGAATTTCCCTCGATAAGCATAGGTTGGATAAGAACGCTCTCCCCTTGCTCCTTTCCTCCATTCTGAATCATGGAAAGAAGCAGTTCCGCCGCCATGGCACCAAGCTTTTCCTGCGGATGGTCAATCGTTGTCAGCCGAAGTCCCTGTTGGTTCGCCAGAAAGGAATTATCATAACCAGTTACGGAAATATCCTCTGGTATGCGCAGACCGTTCTCCTGCAATGCCCGGATCACCAGCTGCGCCGTCTGATCGTTATAACAGACAACCGCATCCATTTGCCCGCGAAGCGTTCCTCCTGCCATTTCCCGGATAGCTTCATACGGATGAAGCTTGCGGTCTTCTGTGTGGAACCATACGACTTTATCCGGATCATATAAAATCCCCGCCTCCTGCAATGCCCGGACATATCCTTTATGACGGTTCTGCCCCTGCATGTCATCTGCCTTAAATACGCCTACGATATTTTTGTGACCGAGATCCGTCAGATATTTTGTGATCATGTATCCTCCCTGGAAATCATCCAGAAGTACATGCGGTGTTTCTCTCATCTGCGGAAAACATCCCTGGATAAACACATACGGAATATGCGATTTTTCCAGTTGTTCATACAAGTTCATATGCCGGCAGAAAATCTGGCTCTTACTCGGTTCAATAATCACACCATCGATATCCTTACCCAGAATCTCCTGCAGACATTCTGCTTCCCGTGTCCGCGAATTTTTTGTGTTCTTTAAGACAATGCTGTACCCTGCACCTGTCAGCACATCATCAATTCCCTGTATGACACGTGGGAAAATATAATCCGACAAATAGGTCGTTACCACCGCAATATTTTTGGATGGGTGTGCATGCCGCATCATATCGGAGCAGAAAGTACCTCGCCCATGCTCGGCATAAATGTATCCCTCATTCTGCAAAATCGCCAGTGCCTTTCTTACCGTCTGACGACTGACCTGGTATTGTGCGGAAAGCATGTTTTCCGATGGCAGTTTCTGTCCCGGCGTAATCTTTCCGGAGACAATCTGCGAGCGCAGCTGTTCCGTCAGTTCCTGATATTTTGATGTGTTTCCTCCTGTAATACTCTCCATATTATTTTCCCTCATAAAAAAGCAGATTCTGCCAACCCATCCGGCCCCTCATTCCATCAAAGTTGTATCATGTACATTTACTTGTACGGTCAGTGTACCACAGGTTTATTTATATGTCATTAAAAGTATTGCACAAAAATACTGCCTTACAATTTACATGTAAAGCAGCATTTTTTGAACTATCTATTTTTAATAATGAAGGGTTTTCCCTGCATTGCAGGCAATTGTTTTACTTTATCCAATACGAACCCACAGATTTTTTGTTCCGTTTCGCACCAGAATCTATCGTCACAGACATATGGTTCATCTGAATTATTGATCATAACCAGAACTTTTTCCTCTTTATTCTCCCGCAGGAAAGCATACAATCCTCCGTCTTCCATCCAGATGCCACGATATCTGCCATTTTTCAATGCTTCATGCGTCTTCCGGAAGCTGATCCACTCTTTCAAATCCCCGGCAAAGGTGTCCGATGTGTCCCATCGCATCCCCTGGCGATACTGTGTCTCTGTTTTTCCATCCAGATAACATTCATCTCCATAAAAAACCGAAGGAATCCCATATCCCATGATTAGATAAAAACAGGCGAGCCTAAGTTTCCTGCGGTCTCCGCCACAATAACTCAGAAACCGTGGAATGTCATGCGAATCCAAAAAATTCATCTGTATCTCTGACACCTGTTGTGGATACCGGTAAATCATTTTGGTCATCTGTTCATCAAACTCCCGCGCACACATTGTCCTTTTTGCAAAAAAATCTGTGCATAAATAGGAAAACCGGTAATTCATGGTAGAATCAAATTGATCGCCCAGCAGCCAGCACTGTGCATCCTCCCAGATTTCCCCTATAAGAAGTGCATCTTTTTTAACTGCTCTCACAGCCGCCCGGAAATGCCGCCAGAAGTCATGATTAATCTCATTTGCAACATCCAGCCGCCAGCCATCAATCCCAATCTCCTGTATCCAATACACTCCGACTTTAATCAAATATTGTTCGACTTTTGGATTTCCAGTATTTAGTTTCGGCATTTCTTTTACATAGGCAAAGGCTTCATAATTTGGGGGATCTTTATAGTCAACCGGTGCCTGCATCCCATAAAACCAATCAAGATATTCTGATTTTTCCCCATGGGCAAGAACATCCCGGAAAGCAAAGAAATCCGGTCCGCAATGGTTAAACACTCCATCAAACAAAACACGGATGCCCCGTGCATGGCAATCTTCCACCAGTTCTTTTGCTTCCTTTTTTGTTCCAAGGCATGGGTCTATGGAAAAATAATCTATGGTATCATACTTATGATACGAATTTGCGGCAAACACCGGATTTACATAAATACAATTAATTCCAAGCTGCTGCAGATAATCCAGATTCGCTTTTATCCCACTTAACGTGCCGCCCAGCCGGTTTCCCGAAATCGCTTTTTCCCCATTTTTTATCTCGATTTTCTGTTCATTCGGTTGTTTCTCCATGGTACGGTAACCGGTTGCAAAACTATCCGGGAAAATATGATACATCACCATATCTTTCGCCCATGACGGAATATGAAACATATCCTCTCTTCTTATATAGGGAAACTGGAAAAATTCTGTCCGGTTCTCCGGGATATCCCGGCTGAAATCGCGCTCATAATAATACTGTTCCTGTTTTCCATCCCAGAGCAGGAAATAATAGCACAACCGGCTGTATCTGTCATGAATAACAGTTTCAAAATAATCATACAAATCATCTTTTGCCGCACAAACCATCTCTTTTTCAAATGTTTCTATCTGTGGCTTAGGATCCACACGATCTCCATAAAACACTTTGCAACTTTTTAAATCCCCTTTTGCCGCCCGAAGCCGCAGGACAATTGTTCTTTCATCATATGCATATGCGAACTGCGACAGCGGTACATGTAAAACTGCTTCTTTTTTCATCCTTTTACTGCCCCTCCCGTAATTCCTTCTACATAAAACTTCTGCATGATAATAAACAAAATAGAAATAGGAATTGCCACAATCACACCACCCGCACAAAATACGGAAAAATAATCTCCCACAAGGGTTCTCTGCACCAGATTGTATAATCCCATTGCTACCGTCCAGTCTGCCGGATTTTTTGAACGGATCATAAGTTTTGCCATCACAAAATCCATCCACGGATTCAGGAAAGCATTTATCACCGTATAAACAATGATCGGTTTCGACAATGGAATTACGATTTTTACGAAAATGGAAAGTTCCGATGCCCCCTCCAGTTTTGCGGATTCCCTCAGTGAAACCGAAATGGTATCAAAAAAGCCCTTACAAATGAGATATCCAAGTCCGGAACCCGCAGAATAAATAATAATTAACCCTGCCATGCTGTCTGTCAGCCCCAGTAATTTCATTACAAAATAAATGGCTATCATGGAAAGAACTCCCGGAAACATCCCAAGAATAATCGCAATACTCATCAATGGTTTACGTGCCGGAAACCGCATGCAACTCATTGCATACGCTACCATCAGCACAAATAATGTGGAAATTACACAGGTCGCTGCTCCAATAATCAGGGAATTCCGAAACCAGGCCGGAAAATTGGCAACGGTATCCGGCCGGAAAAACAACTGCATGTAATTGTCCAAAGACCATCTTTGTGGGAAAAAATGCATTGTATTAATGCCTTTGTATGAACTAAAAGAAGTTACCAGCAGCCATACAATTGGAATCAGCCATATAAATGCCAACAAAGCCAGCAGCATATGTTTTCCAACTATTTTTAACTGTTTTTTCATTTACTGAAATTCCTCCTCTTTATTCCCTGCAATCATCCTCGTAAATCCAATAAGTGTCAGCACGGCACAGATACAAAATACACAGATGCCGATAACAGATGCCATTTTATAATTGGAATAATCATTTGTCAGCCTGAACAGCCATGTAACCAGCAAATCTACTTCTTTTGCATTGGAATTTGCATAATTCATGTTGGATGTAACGTAATCTGTTGTAAGCAGGTAAATCACATTAAAGTTATTAATGTTGGCAATTAGTGCTGTAAGCAGACTCGGGCCTGTCACAAACAACATATATGGCATCGTGATTTTCCAGAAAATCTGCCTCTCATTTGCCCCATCTATCTTCGCGCTTTCCATCTGTTCATGGGGAATATTCATCAGTATTCCCGTCGCACTCAGCATCTGGAACGGTACCCCTACCCAGATATTGATCAGCACAATCATGACATGCGCCCATCCCGGTTTTGTCAAAAACGGAATATAAGAAAGTCCTTTTCCCACAAGTCCGATCTGTCTGAGCAGATCCGTCAGGCCAGTCTTACTGCAGATACTGTTGACAATTCCATAATCCCCAAACATTTTTCCAACCAGAAGCAGGGTAACAAACTGCGGAATTGCAATTGTTATAACAAATAATGTCCGCCACATTTTCTTCCAGCGCACCTGCCGGTCATTGATCAGCTTTGCAAGCATAATCCCGCCAAAATACGTTGAAAATGTTGCAAGAAGTGCCCAGAGTAACGTCCAGAACAAAATACGTATAAACGCATACCCAAACGTTACCGTGGCAGAAGATGTAAACAACTGACGGAAGTTTTTTAGCCCTACCCAGGTAAACAGATAGGTAGGCGGCTGATGATCCATATCATAATTGGTAAATGCAACACATATCATAAAGATAATCGGAATCACATTTACCAGAATTACCCCCAAAACCGGCAGTGCCAGCAGGCTCACATGAAATTTCCGGTTTATCAGTTCCCGGCAGTCTTCCTTCATGGTATTAATATGTTCCCCATGTTCTTTCATCTGCTGCATCCGGAATACGGTTTTAAAATTTGACACGTATAATGCAACAAATGCTGCTATGATCAATATCCCAACCACTCCAAAAAGTAAAATCAGCAAGGAATTATCATAGTGATTTACCGTCTTTTGTAATGTTGTAAGATCCAGTGTTTCCTTTCTCTGCACGGTTCCTAATGTATTTAATTTTCTGATATACTGCCAGGATACCCTCCCTGTAAAGAGAAAAAAGAATACTTCCATCAATGTCATTAAAATTCCTTTTCCCCATCGGTCACAGGCACAATATCCGCTCCCCATCACAAGCAGGGACAGGCGGGTCCAGAGATTTCCCTGTACCCACGCTGTTTTTATTTCATTCCAATATCTTCTCATATGCATTCATTATTCGGATGCCGGCTGAGTAATACCTTCAACCGCTTTATCCAGCACACTCTGTGCATCCTTATAGGTACCTTCCACCAATGTTTCTCCCAGTGCAGCCGCCGGATCCCAGTAATTATTTCCTACCCGCTGCAAATCTGCGTATTTTGCCTGTTCTGTCAATGCCGCAAGTGCAGGTGCCGAAGTAATTTCTTCCGAAGCTGCTGCCTTTATATTTGAAGGTCCTTCTCCGGTTGCGATACCGATGGTTTTCTGGCTCTGTTCATTCGTCAGATACTCTGCCAGAAGCATCGCCCATCCGGTATTTTTAGAATATGCATTCACTCCGACAAACTTATATCCCGCATAAGATCCCATCTGTACCTGATCTCCATTTACCGTAAATGTAGGAAGTTTTGCGGCAGCATATCCATCACCATATGCTTCTTTAAACGCATTGCTTGCCCATGTTCCATTGACATCCGCAATCATCTCCCCATTTAATGCAAAAGCCTGTGCATCTTCATTCACACAATTTACCATCGCCTTGTTTTTACAAATATCCGTGATCGCAGCAGCAACATCTGCACCTTTGTATTTGGTATCCGCAGCATTCCAGTTACAGGTATTAGAGCCATCATCATTCCGATACATTTCAAGCCCTGCTCCCGCAAAAAATCCATACAAATACCATGCCCCGGATACTTCCATGCCGACTGTTTTGCCCTGTTTTTGCGCTGCAGCCAAAAGATTGTCCCAGGAAGCTACATCTTCCGGGGTAAGATAATTGGAATCATAATAAAGAAAATATCCATTGGAAGCGGTAAGAGGATATGCATACATAGTTTCATCCACGGAAGCCGCCTCCACTGCCTCTTTCTCATTTTCTTCTTTGGGATCATATGTAAATGTTGCATCAACACTCTGTAATGCCCCTGCTTTTTCCAGATCATATAACTGATCATCTGCAAATACAAATACGTCTGCCGCTTTTTCTACATCTGCAAGAACTTCATCCTTACAATTAGCTGTAGATACTGCACCGATTGTAATATCAAAATCTACCTGATCATACTGGTTTTTAAAATCTTCAACCAACTGCTTCATCGTTTTCTGGTAACTTTCTGTTTCATCACACCAAAGGTTTAATGTAACGGTTCCTTTTGTGGAAGCTATCAGATTTTTTACTGCATCTTCACTCGTTTTTTCCGTATTTTCACTTTTTTGTGTTTCCACCGTTTCTTCTGCTCCCCCACATCCGGCGAACGTTGTCATCACCATTGCCGCCGCCAGGGCAATTGCCACCATTCTTTTTTTCATGTTTTCTCCCTCCCAGGAAACTGCTTTCCTATATATTGCTATTATTTTGCGGTTTTCCGCTGTGACTGATTTTATTTTATTGATATTTTCCTATATTTTCAACGTTTTATCTTTATTTTCTATTGACTTTGTTAGGAAACCGCTATACCATCTTTTTAGTTTTATACATTTTTAAGGAGGAAAAAATATGGCTATAACAATATCCGATGTTGCAAATGAAGCCGGAGTGTCTAAATCCACAGTTTCAAAAGTTTTAAATCACTGGACGACCATTTCACCAGAAACTGTTGCACGCGTTCAGGCAGCCATTGATAAGCTGCACTATGTTCCCAACGCCCGTGCCGTTTCCTTTGCCAGACAGGCTGCCAAAAATATTGTTTACCTGACGGATCTCGGGCAGGGTACTGCCTATCAGAATCCCCATATGTTTGATATCATGTCCGGTGTCCATCATGAACTCACACGGCACCATTATACCCTTACGCTTGTGGATACCTCAGAAGAATCCTATCCGGGCGAACGTGCCATTCAGGAAATACAGCGCCGTTCTGCCGATGGACTGATTATCCATGGATCAGCGGTCAACGAAGTTCTGGCACAACATATCCTCAAAGACAACGTCCCACATATTATTATCGGCCATCCCAATTTCGAAAGCCGGCTCTGCTGGATAGACACCGATCACGCACTGGCAGGAGAATATGCCGCCGCCCATATGCTTGCATGTAACTATTACGATGTACTGTTTGTAGCGGGCCGGAAAAGTGACATTCTTTCCAGCCAAAGGCTGAAAGGATTTCTAAAAGGCATGTTAAACCAGAAACATCATATTCCAAGCAAAAGGATCTGTTATACAAATGCAACCCGTCTCGGAGCCTATGAGGCCGTTCTCCCTATATTGCAGGATCGTGCCTCTCTTCCGCAGGCCGTCGTCTGTGAAAACAGCACTCTTGCCCTTGGGGTTTCCCGTGCTATTACCGAATTATCCCTTTCCATTCCAAAAGACATGGGATTTCTTACATTTGATTGTTACCCTTATGCAGGCATCATTGATCCTGCCCCAACGGTCATTGACATCAACGTATATGATATGGGTATCCAGGCCGGAAATATGATGATCCGCAAACTGGAATATCCGGATCTGCTGATTCAGAGTTTTACCACACTCCCTATATTGATTCAGGGAAAAAGCACTGTACCCTGTTAACGAACTGTTTCCATAAAAAAATGCAGCGGACAATTTCTACGTCCACTGCATTTTTATAATAAAATTATTGTGTGCTACAGTCCAAGCACTTTTTTCTTTGCGGCCGCAAACTCTTCATCCGTAAGCGCACCTTCCGCATGAAGCTTTGTCAGCTGCGTCAGTTCTCCGGAAGTGGATTTTGCTTCTTCCGGCTGTTCTAAGTCTTCGGTGTCTTTTACATAGGATGCCCGAAATTCCCCATTGATCTCTGCAATCTCTTTCTCCCCACGGATATAGGCATCATACATATCAAACAGATCCATGCCGCTTCCTCCCACGCAGTCATCCGGCTCCTGCCAGGAACGAATCAGTGCAATCCTTTCTTCCTTTGTCGTGTCTTTGATCAGATATCCACTCATGATAATATTTTCCTCCCTACCGGCGATATAACTCCGGATTCTTCTCTTTCATTTTCTGTTTGTGTACATACATGCGGCGGTCTGCTTCCTGAAACGGTTAATGTAATGCTGAGTGTCTTTCCGAGATAATCATTCGGAACTTCAATATAATGCACTCCATATCCCAGCATTTTTCCCTGTCTATAATCTCTTTGTCCGTATGAATAAAGAAGCGTATTATTCATATGGACTTCGATTTTTGCATGGATAAACTTGCAGCGTAGCACGGGATTCACACCCTTGTAATGTTCCGTCATATAATGGGAAAGTGTCACAACATCTCCCTTATTTTTCATGGGAAATGTGAATTTGCTGAGTGTTACATTCGTATAAGTTTTGTCGTTTATCGTCACATCCCAATGCCGATCCAGCATGATACCCCTGTCATAATACTTCTGACCACCCGTAAACATAAATAAAGGGATGAGCACAATCAGAAAAATCATCAGCATAAGGAAAAAAATTCCTATGTTTTTCTTCTCAATCTTTTTCATTTCCAGACCCTTTTTACACCCTCTGTCAAAAGTCATTCAAATTCTCAACCGTCCAAACTTTATAATTATATCTGATCAGCCAAGTATTTTGATCACAGTATTAAATTAAATATAAATTGTTATTCTAACGAATAATCGATCTCAATTGCTTCATTATTAACTATTTTCCGAACTATTTGATCAAGTTTTTTTTCTATTCGAAATATTTCCATATTAATTTGATATATTCCTAATTCTTTATTTCTCTTTTCATCATATTCTTCAAATTTTAATGTTCCTTGTTTTTTTATGCTACTTTCATTATAGTATTCTTTAAATATTTCACTTTTTATTTCTTTATCAACTAATGGGAAGGCCACATCTAATATATTATCATTAGTCAATCCCTGTTTCGTTCCCCTTGATGCTAAATTAAGTAATTGTGTTTGTCCGTAATATGAATTTAAAAACATTCCTATAAAAACTTTATCAATAACATCCTCCTCTAATCTAAGAATTTTAATATCCTCATTTACAAAAGTCGAAATATTCATCCTATTAAAATACATATTCATTTTACCAACTGTAGCACCCTTTCTAGTAATTAGAATATCTCCATCTATTAATATATTATTTTCAACATTTTCGGCCGTATTAAAGCGTTTCATCCTTTTATATTTTAATCCATATGCAATATCTCCAACCGCAATCCACCAATACTTCCCTTTGTCATTTTCAACAAAAACATTTGGAGTTTTTCCTGAAATCCATTTGTACCTCAAATTCCTCACATATTGATACCCACCAGGATATTTAACAATCTGATTAATAACGTTTTTGTACTTGGTTCCGTACAAGCCTGTATCTAACCTTTTAGAGAATTTTTTTATTTCAGATATATTAGGATATGAATAATAATTAGTACAATTATTTTCCAACATTACCCTTTCTATAATAGAATTTATTTTTTCCACTTTTTTTTTGATAAGTAACTCTTTATCAATTAAAGATTTTACCATTTTCGACACATATTCTACAATCTCTTCTTGTGTATTACTATCCGTGGCAGATGGAAACGGAATTTTCATATTAAGTAAAGTATTACGTTTAACATTCTGTTGAGTTCCTCCACCTGATGTCATACATTTTAATGTATCCTCTCCATAATTAGTGATAAAAAATGCTGGTATATAAAATTTATACTTTTCTTTAAATGTAAAATAAGATATTCCCCCATTTACTATTGCATTTACTTTCTCTGCAACATAAGAAATTTTTCCTATAGAAGCATTCCTACTTATACAAAAATCACCAATTTTCAACCTCTTATTGGATGCTCTATATAATAAAGGAGATATATTTTTACCCACTTTAACATTTATTATTGTGCTTTCCATGCAACTAATTGTTTGCAAATAACAATTTGTTGTAAAAGATAAATATTCTGAAACATCTACTTGTGATCCAACGTCTTCTTTTTCGCACAATTCCTTTAATAGTTTAAAATTTTTACATGGGACTCTAGGCATTCTGTGTTCAGTTGGATACAACGAATGAAACTTATCATTAATTTGAGAAATCTTAACACAATTAGGTTTATCAAAATATCGCATTTAATCCTCCCATTCTTGATAACATTCACCAGCAAAAGATTTATATATTTCTTTATAGATGTATTTATTTTTTTCCAACCACTCGCCAAACTCAGATACAAGTGAAGGAAAATCACTCAAAATACACTTATTTCCATGATCATCGCATACAATTTCAAATGTAGTTTCATCAATCATATAGTCTGGAGGCATATCTATCACCTTATTTTTTTCTTTTACTGTATATCCGACATGTTCTATTTCCTTTACAAATACCTCATAATCTTCCGATAAAATATTCATTTCATTTTTTCGAGGTTTATAAGCAATAATAACAGTAGTCGCCACACCTGTTTGACCAAAAGTATTCGATGGCAAATCAACTAAAGCAACTATACGCATTCTTTCAATGAACCATTTTCTTACGCATTCCCAATCTGCAATACTTGCAATGGAATTACTTAATATAATAGCCATTCTCCCCCCTTCTTCAAGAGTTTTATAAGCGTTTTCGAGAAAAATAACCCCCATATCAATACTTTTTGGTCTTCCCTTTTCTTCCCACACTTCATATAATTGTATGGTTTTTTTAGGAATATCCCATTTGGAATTTTTACCTGTTTGTAAATCCCTCCCTCGTCCAAAAGGGGGATTTGTTAATATAACATCATATTTTTGAACATTTTTAGACTCATCGTTTTTATTTGACCAATCTTCAATATTGTAATTATCAATATTAAAATCATCATTCCTTGATTCTCCATTGACAAGAAGCTTATGATCTATAGTATTCATATTGAGTGTTTTTGCATTTCCATCACCATTAAGAACCAAATTTAATTCTGCTAGTTTAAGTATTTTATTGTCCTTATCAAAGCCATAATAATTATCTGCTGCCATTAACTTTGATAAATCATTCCGATTAACATGTCTAAATGCCATCGCAAGAAAATCACATATTCCAGAGCAAGGATCACATATTTTTTCATTTTTTTGCGGATTAACCATTTTTACAATTGCTTCAACTACCGGAACCGGAGTAAAAAATTGTTTTTCTTTTGCTTTTTCAATATTATTTCCAAAATTATTAAAAATAATTTGATTGAAGCTAGTGTGACGTGAACCTATAATAGTTAACTTTTTTTCTTGAAAAATTCTAATAATCGAAATTAACATCTGCTCATCATCTGGATGAGATGGTTTCAAACTACCACTAATAAAACTATATGTTAATGCCGGTGGATTAAAAATGGCATTATATTCCTTCTTTGATCGCTCATATAAATCCTTCATTCTATTTCTAAAAGATTGATTTCCAAATACTCCATTAAGCTCATCCTCTTTAATATAAAATTCAAAATACTTTTTTTTGTTTCTCAACACCTCTTTTTCATCAGCTACCTTTAAAGTCAAATACTCTACTATCAAATCTTGTGCATCGCGAGACAATCCCAGTCTATCTACTGTTCTATTAATCGTCTCCAATATTTCAGAAAAACTTTCTTCACTTAGAGCTTGTGTATTACCAAAATTTCTTCTATCAACCGCATCCTGCGGAAGAATATGCATTAACAACTCTTCAAATTTTGGAACTTGTTCCAATGAATCTCTATTAGCAAGATTAAGCTTTTCTATTTCATCTCCTTTTAATTCTTTATCAACATAGTATCTTTGTATTGCATTATTTCCTTCTTTTTTAAACAACAGAATATCGTCTTTACAATCAAAATACATACCATACACTTCTTTGCAGCCAATAGCACTATTCATAGCCTCAGAAATTTGTTTAGTAACCGCTTTTTCAACCTTATTGACATCATCTTTCGCTTCTGCTACTAGTAACATCTTTCTAGCCAATTGTTCTGGTAACTTTGACTCCTTATCCCATTTATCATACTCTTTTTTCCAATCATCGTCTGTAAATATAACAATATCTGGTTCTAATGCCTTAGCTCCTTCACTCCCTTTAGGAATTGTAAATTCAACACAAATTTTTTCTGGTTCAAAATACTTTGCTTTAACAAGACTCCAAACCATCCTTGCCCTATACCATTCCTCCGAGTACTCACCATTTTTATGTTTGACATTTGCCGGTTTATTTTTTGAAAAAACCCCACAATTTACCTTATACCACATTGTAGTAATTCTTTTTAAAGTAGCATATTTATTTTCAAACTCTCTAAATGCTTCTATCATTTGCATAATATCGCCTCCCACTTGCAGTATAGAACATATGTTCTTTCATTGCAAGCTTTTTATAATAAAATCCAGAATAATTGTATCACAACCACTCTGCCGTCGTAAACTAAATAATCTACGTCCTATCTCCCTTATCCTAAGACTTTGTTTCAAAACCCCATATCTATAAAAAAGCCCTGCGGCCGGTAAAACCGCAGAGCAATTTTCTATAACTAAGATATAACGCTTATCCTTTGTATTTAAAAATCGACATCCGTATCGTAGTAGCAGCACTTTAAGAGTTTCTCCATCTCCTCCTGACTTGGCTGTCTTGGATTGGAACCCGTGCATGCGTCAAGAATTGCATTGGCCGCAATCTCCGGAAGTCTCTCTAAGAATACCTCCTCCGGTACAAATCCCTGCTCGGTCGGGTAGCTGTCTGCACCATAGTTTTTAATGCAGTGCGGAATGTTCAGATCATCGTTCATCCTGCGCAGATGTGCGATCAGAAGCTCCACCTTTTCATCCAGTGTGTTTCCGCCAAGTTTCATGAAATCCGCAATCTCACCGTAACGTTTCTTTGCCGTCTCATCCTTTGCATTAAATGCGATAACCTTTGGCAGATACATTGCATTGGCTGCGCCGTGGATGATGTGTGCGCCATAATCCGCAAACGCTGCACCTGTCTTATGTGCCATGGAATGTACAATACCAAGAAGTGCATTGGAAAATGCCATACCAGCCAGACACTGTGCATTGTGCATGGAATCTCTCTTTTCCATATCCCCATTGTAAGACGGGATCAGGTCACTCTGGATCATCTTAATCGCATGCAGTGCAAGTGGATCGGTAAAATCGCAATTTGCGGTAGAAACATATGCCTCAATTGCATGTGTCATTGCATCCATTCCGGTATGCGCTACCAGTTTCTGTGGCATGGTCTCTGCCAGATCCGGATCTACGATTGCAACATCTGGTGTAATCTCAAAATCTGCGATCGGATATTTGATTCCTTTCTCATAGTCAGTAATAATGGAGAAAGCCGTTACCTCTGTTGCAGTTCCGGAAGTTGAAGAAATTGCACAGAAATGTGCCTTGTTGCGCAGTGCCGGAATACCAAATACTTTGCACATATCCTCAAAAGTGATGTCTGGATATTCATACTTAATCCACATCGCTTTTGCCGCATCAATCGGAGAACCACCACCCATGGCTACAATCCAGTCCGGCTCAAACTCCTGCATCACTGCCGCACCTTTCATAACAGTCTCAACAGACGGATCCGGCTCAATGCCCTCGAAAAGTTTTACTTCCATCCCGGCTTCCTTTAAATAATCTTCCGCCTTCTGAAGGAAACCAAACCGTTTCATCGAGCCGCCGCCCACGCAGATGATCGCTTTCTTTCCCTTGAATGTTTTCAGGGCTTCGAGTGCTCCCTTTCCATGGTATAAATCTCTCGGTAATGTAAATCTTGCCATATAAAAAACCTCCATATACTATGTAAATCATTTCGGCTTTCACGGTTGTTCCCGGTGCTTTCCACAATGAAAATTTCAACGCCCGTCTTCCACTGTTCTGCCTTTATCACTAGACATATTGCACAAAAAATCGACCGTTGTACGCCTGCAACTATACATTTATTCTACCATTAAAGGGAGGAAATTTCAATTCATATTTTTTACTCTCTGCTTCCATATAATGGGTCATCCTCTCCCACCGGTTCCTCGTCTATATATTTTGCAAACACTTTATAAAAAAAGAATGAACATACATATGCAAGTAAAGCAAATCCCATCAGAAGCAGCAGCACATCCGTAATGATACTGGTATATGCCATATAGCCTGCCGCCAGTACTATCACACTTACAAACAGCGTATATGGGAAAAAATGGGCAACCGCCATGGCGGCTGCATTTTTTATCTGCACACGCAAAGGATTTTCCAGTTTTGCAATCACCGGAAACAGCCATAAGAACACAATAAAAACCAAATAGCCTACGCATACACTCACCACTGTCATAAATACGGACATGAAAGCAGGTCCCACATTGCGCCAGAAAAACAAATCAATAAAAAGCAGGCACACAAAAAGTAAGCCTATCATTCCCGCCACAAAAGACTGTTTAAAATTCTGCTTAAACGACCGGAAAAAAGTCTGTATAACATACCCATCTCCATAGCGTACCGATCGCAATGAAACTGCATACAATGCTGTAATTGCTGGTCCGATCGTCACAACCGGAATACAGCACAGCAGAAAAATCAGATTCAGTAAAATCAAATCTGCCATCTTATTTAAAAAAGCAATCACCGGATTTTCTTTTGGCATACGCTGCCTCCTTTACCATGTATAAATGTCTGTTCGTTATAATACTACAAAAGCAGTCCGCATCGCGCAAGCGATTTTTATGCGAACTGCTTTCTTATATTTTGTTGAGGATTGAAAAAGATGAATTTTATAATTTGTTACTTATTTGATACCGCTGATTGCAATGGACTCAATGATCATTCTCTGGAAAATAAAGAACAATGCCATTGTCGGAATCATTGCAATTACGGATGCTGCCATGATCAAAGCATAATCACTCTGAATTGCATAATAGGAATTGAAGGAACGGATAACCACCTGCAATGTCCAGTTCTTTTCGCTTCTCAAGAAAATAGTAGGTGCAAGATAATCATTCCAGATTCCCATAAACCACAACATCAGCTGCGTTGCCAGAGCCCCCTTCATCAATGGCATAAAAATCTGAAGAAACGTACGGAAATATCCACATCCATCCAATTTTGCTGCTTCCATCAGATCATCCGGAATTCCGATCAGGTTCTGTCGAAGGAAAAAGATAATACTGACATTTCCAAAGCATCCCGGAATAATAAGTGGAAGCAGAGTATTGGTCCAGCCCAGTTTGGTAAACATGACATACTGTGGAATCATGACAACCGCAAACGGAATCATAATGGTTGCCAGCAATGCCAGAAACAATGCATTTTTGCCACGAAATCTCATTTTTGCAAATCCGAATGCGGCGAGGGAGGAGGTAAATCCGCCAATAATCAATACCGGAATTGCAACCTTCAGAGAATTAAATATACCGTTTATGAACTGTCCCTTTTTTAATACTTCAGAATATTTTCCTATCAGAATCGGATCCGGAAGAATTGTTAATGTACCGGACAAAATCTGATTTTTTGTCATGAATGATGTCGCAATCATGTAAATTAACGGGAAAACCATTACAACTGCACCAAGAAGAAGTAATACAAAGATAATCCAGTTAAAAATTTTCTCTTTTTTTGATACAAGCCGGGAGCTTGCCAAATCTTTTTTTGAACTCATATGACTCCCTCCTAGTCCATGGTCTTCACCCATCTATCCTGACCCGCGAAATTAAGAGCCGTGATAATGAAGATGATGATTGCAAGAATAACTGCCAGTGCACATCCGTAGCCTAACTGTCCGTTTGAAAATGCTTTATCATACAAATAATAAACAACGGTTGCTGCACTATAGTTTGTTCCACCTTTATTCGTCATAACCTGTACTTCCACGAACACCTGGAAACCGCCAATCAGGCTGGTAATTAAAATATAGAACGTAACCGGCGAGACCAGTGGAACGGTAATATGACGAAATTTCTGCCATCCATTTGCTCCATCAATGGAAGCAGCTTCATAGTAGTTACGCGGAATGTTTTGCAATCCGGCAAGATAAAGAATAATAGAAGTTCCCAATCCTTTCCATACCATGAAGATGATTAAAGCTACTTTTACCCAGAACTCATCTCCCAGCCAGTTTGGACCATGATGTCCGGTCAAAAGTTTGATGATTGAATTAAATAATCCATAATCGTAATTATAAACCCATGCCCACAAAATAGACACGGCAACCAGTGAAGATACTACTGGTACATAATACATTGTCCGAAGCAGCCGGATTCCCGGAATCTTACGGTTCATTCCCATTGCCAGAAGCAGTCCAAGGATCATTCCGATTGGAATACCGATCAAATAAATAATGGTTGTAAGCAGAGATTTCCAGAATTTTTCATCATGAAAAATATTGATGTAATTCTGCAATCCACAGAAATTATCCACCAGAGAGTTCATTCCCGTCCACTTGCTCATACTTGCAAACACTGCAAAGCAGATCGGATAAGCCATAAAAAGTAAAAATCCAAGGAAAGGCAGGGCGATGAACAGCCACGCAGTTCTTTCTTCTTTCTTCGCCATTGCCGACATCTTATGTTTCGGTTGTTTTGTTTTTCCGCTCATATGCCCACTCTTTTCCTACGGACTGCCCCATGACAGGGGCAATCCGTTTTAATCTTAATTATTAGTTGCTGCGTTCTGTAATTCGATCGCGTTGTCCAGTGCTTCCTGCATCTTTGGCGCTACCTGTTTACAATAATCATCTACGGAAACTTCTCCGGTCAGAACATTCGGCATTCCTTCCAGGAAAGTATCCCACCATTCACTGTTGTAAGTGTAGGTTGTTTCCGTAAAGATTCCTTTATATTTGTCACTTCCCTCAATATATCCGAAAATAACATCTACATTGCTTGCATATGGAATTGTTCCATCATTTACTTTGTCTTTAAATGTTGTCTGTGCATAATCCATAATGTTTGGAATCTGTAAAGACTTACCGGATGTCTCGCCGCAAAGTTCTTTCTGTCCGTCCAGATCTGTTGATAAGGACTGTATTAACTCTGCACATAAATCCGGGTTCTTTGCCTGTGAAGAAACTGCGAAACCAACGGTTCCGAGCCATGCTGTGGACTTTCCGTCTCCGTTTGGTCCTACCGGCCATCCACATAAATCCCAATTGTATGGGAATGTTGCATCATCCATAAATGCTGCGACATCCCATGTACCACATGCATAAAAAGCAACCTGTCCGTCCAGCCATCTCTGGTATCCGCCAAGCGCAGTATCCTGTTCTACCGTTGGCGTTACTTTATACTTTAATGTCAGATCCGTATAATACTGGAAAGCATCCTTAAAATTCTGATTTTCATCAATGACTACCTTTGTCTGATCATCATTTAAGAACTGACCGCCATTGCCGTATACATAAGGAGTAAAACCAAATGCATTTGCATTTGCAACACCCCACTGATCAATTTCGCCATCACCGTCTTTATCCTTTGTCAGTTTCTGGCACACATCTGCAAATTCTTCCCATGTGTATGGATTTTCCGGATCCGGATACTCCAGTCCTGCTTCATCAAAAAGATCTTTGTTGTAGGCAAATGCAAAGCAGGATAAATCTTTTGGCAGGCAGTATAACGATCCTGAACCAATATTAGATCCATCATACATATATGCGCTCTTGATCGCCGGCCACAGATTGTCAACCGCAGTAGCATCTACGAGATCATCCAACGGCTGTACATATCCGTTATCTACATAACTTCTGACTGCTTCCGGTCCCACATAGAAAATGTCCGGAAGTTCTCCCGCTGTCATGGCAGCTGTCATCTTCGTTGCGTATTCATCCTGTGTTGTTACCTCAAAGTTTACTGTAGAAATCTCATCTGCATGCTCTTTTGTAAATTTATCAATTAGTTCCTGATAAACGGCTTTTTCGTGATCCTGTGCATAAATAAGAATATTGATCTCATTATCACCGGTTCCTTTCATCTCTGCAACGGAGCTTGCAGAGCCTTCTGTGTCTGATCCCCCATCACTCTTTTCAACTCCGCATCCTGCTACCATTGTTGCGAGCATTGCTGTACAAAGCAATGTTGATATGATTTTTTTCTTCATAGTTTCCTCTCCTTTTTAACCACCTTGATCATAATGAAATAAAATATAAGCTCCCCTGTTCGTTATTCTGACCATCTGATTCCGACGCGCCTTTAAAAATCATTCGGCAGATTAACTAATATTTTAAAATTTGTCAGGTCTTATTGGTTACATTATATAATTGCCAAATAAGTATGTCAACATATTTTTTAGATTTTCCTAAAATATTTTATTTTATTGTTGTTATTTAGTGTTTTATAAATTATTTTCGTTTTTATTCTTTTTCTTTCACTCATGCGTTGACGCATTCCGGAAATGATACTATAATTTATAAAACAGAAATGAAACAACAAATAAAAAGGGGGTAATTTATGCTTCACATCACTTCACTGGATGATGGACTGGACATTTTTAAAGCACTTGGCTCCGATGTTCGGATTGAAATTATAAAACTGTTGATTGAAAACAAAGAAATGAACATGAACGAACTGGCAGCAAAACTGAACATTACGAACGGTGCTCTGACGGGACATATAAAAAAACTGGAGGCATGCGGAATTGTCAATACGTCCAATGATTCCAGCGGGCACGGAAACCAGAAAATCTGTACTCTGCATCTGGATAAAATTCTCATTGATCTGGACGCACCGGAAGAAGCGCAGAATGTTTACAATGCAGAACTTCAGGTCGGACATTACTGCAATTATGAAGTCTATCCGACCTGTGGGCTGGCTACCGCTTCCCATCTGATCGGTGAAGTGGATGATACGCGCTACTTTGCACATCCTGATCGCTACAATGCAGATATTCTCTGGTTTTCCAAAGGATTTGTGGAATATGAAATTCCAAACTTTATTCCAGGTTCCCAGAAAATCACGCAGATTTTAATCTCTGCCGAGCTCAGTTCCGAAGCCCCGGGAATCAATAACGTCTGGCCATCCGATATCAGTTTTTATTTAAATGATGTCTGCATCGGCACCTGGACATCCCCGGGAGATTTCGGAGATGTCCGCGGTATTTTCACTCCAGACTGGTGGTTTCCGAACTGGAACCAGTATGGATTGTTAAAAATGCTTGTGATCAATAAAAAGGGAACTTTCATTGACGGATTGCAGATTTCAGATGTCACCATCCGGGACTTTAATCTGGACTATCGCAGCAGCATGAAGCTGCGCATGGCAGTCAATGACAATGCAGAGCACGTTGGAGGACTCACGATTTTCGGTAAATCTTTCGGTAATTATGGACAGGATATTAAAGTCAGCATTAATTACGCACCAATTGAAGAATAATTTTATTAAAAAAGGCCTTTACATGTTATTTCTCCATGCAAAAGCCTTTTTAACCAGCATCCATTATACCAGATTTCCGATTCTTTTCGCCCAGAATGCAACACCATCACTGCGCAGTCCACACAACAGAATTGTTTCACACTTCCGCTGTGCATCCCAGCCACAATAAACCCGCACCTCCTCCGTATAAGGTCCATATGTAATCATGCCCCTGTGATCTGCAGTATACTCCCATTTTCCCTGAACAGAACAGTTCTCATAATATCCATCCGGTGCAAGTTTCATTGGCACAGAACAGGTAATTCCCTGTGGCAGTGCCGGCGCAAGCGTGATCCGCTCATAAAAACCGCATATCTGTTCTTTCGTTACCGGCTTTATCCCGTCTCCTGTATCTGTCTTCGCAAGGGGCTGTGCTGCCACAAACGGCCACCCATCCTCACTCCAGAAAATTTCACGTATCTGCATCTCAGACGGTTCTTCCTGTTGTGTAAAGTTTTTCCTGCGGATATGACATACAAGATACCACCGTCCGTTTACATCATGTAACACTGAATTATGTCCGGGACCCATATATGCCTGCCCTTCATTCCATTGATATCCACACATGGCGAGTAATCCTGTGCTGTTATCCTCATCCTCATCCGCAATCAGATTCTTTCCGTGGAAATCAATAAATGGTCCACAGATACTCCGGCTTCTTCCCACCCGGATATTGTAATCGGATTTTAAAGATCCGTAGGAAACAAACAGATAATAATAATTATTCTGCGCATTGTATACCATATACGGGCCTTCCATACTGCCGCTCTGCCACTTCGGGCGTCGTGCAATGCATACCCCGATTCCTTCTTCTTCGGCAAAACCTGTAGTCCTGTTCAGTTTTAATACATGGCAGCCACCCCAGAAAGAGCCATAAAGCATATACTGCTCCCCTGTTTTTGCATCCTCAATAATATTTGCATCAATTGCATTGGTTACACTCTGCGGAAATTTTTCTGTAGTTTTAAGCACACACCCTTTGGGTTCGAACGGACCTTCCGGTCGGTCTGCCACTGCCAGAAAAATACAGGACTGGCGTACACCCCAGCTGGAATTGGAGCAGTACAGACGATATTCTTTTCCCACCTTTACGATATCCGGTGCCCAGATATCTTCACTGCCGGTCCATTCCACCGACTCCTGCGGCGGACGTTCCACAACTTTTCCGATTTCCTGCCAGTGCACCAGATCTTTTGATTTCTGGCATATAGCACCTGTACTGTATGTATAATAATTTCCACTAACCTCATCATAAAATATTGCCGGATCGTGTATCATGCATCTCTCCTTCTTGTTCCCATTTTTCATAGGGACAGTTCTGTCCTTTTACCGCAGCACGAAGCTGCACATAGCATCCGCAGGCACGGCACATATGCTCCCCGTACCATGTGCATTTCCCACAACATGCCAGACGCCTTGCATACGTCACATCTTCTGCCTGTTCTTCCGGCGTAAGCTGTGCAAGGTACCGCAAAAGATATTCCTCCAGACCGCCCCCGTATTGTTTTGCCAGTTCGCATTTTCTGCAATACCGTTCTGATTCTTCCATATGATCCTGTCCATTTTGCATTATTGCAGGCGCAGTTCCACCACACTGCATGGCGGAAGCATGATTTTTATCCCATCTGCACACTTTTTATATGCAGTAAACACTTCTTCTTTTACAAGTTCCGGCGCATCAAACGTATTATGTGCGTGCATCTCTGCCGAGACAACCTTTGCTTCCTTCACAGAATATATGTGTTCATCTCCGGCGATCACAATCTCTATTTCTTTTTCCTCATCCGCAGAAAGATTGTTTAATGTAACCGTAATGATATGCTCCGCATCCTCAGATACAGATTCCGTCACCTCCGGAACTTTCCATTCTCCTATACCGGTTTCGCCCACTCCTGTCAGTGTACTGTTCAAAAGCGTTGCACCCTGATGATGCCGGTACATATGGAATACATGATACGTCGGCGTCTTAATCATCTTTGGTCCTTCTGTGAGAATGACAGACTGCAATACATTTACCATCTGTGCAAGATTTGCCATCTTCACGCGATCGCAGTGCTTATTAAAGATATTCAGGGTGATCCCTGCAACCAGCGCATCCCTTACCGTGTTCTGCTGATATAAAAAGCCCGGATTGGTTCCCGGTTCAACTGTAAACCAACAGCCCCACTCATCCACGATCATTCCGATTTTTTTATCCGGATCGTACTGATCCATAATCTTTCCGTGGCGTTCCACAAGAGTTTCCATATAAAGTGCTTTTTTTAATGTCTTATACCACACTTCTTCATCAAAATCCGTTGCACTTCCCTTGATTTCCCAGCCTTCCGGATGCACATAATAATGCAGGGAAAGCCCATCCATAAATCCATGAAATTCAGGAACGGTGTGATCATGGGTTGTCTCTAATACCTTCCTTGTCCAGTCATAATCATCCACATTTGCTCCGCCACAGATCTTTTGGATCGGTTTCTGCGGATCATAATTGCGCACATAGGTCTGATATCTGCGGTACTCATCTGCATAATACTGCGGCCGCATATTTCCCCCACATCCCCAGTTTTCATTTCCAACACCAAAATAATCAATGGTCCACGGCTCCTCATGTCCATTTTTTTTGCGCAGATCTGCCATCGGAGACACCCCGTTAAATGTCATATATTCAACCCATTCCGACATCTCCTGCACGGTTCCGCTTCCAAGATTTCCGTTAATGTAAGTTTTACATCCAAGCTGACGGCAAAGCTCAAAGAACTCGTGCGTTCCGAAACTGTTGTCTTCTACCACACCACCCCAATGGGTATTAATCATTTTCTTCCGGTTCTCTTTCGGTCCGATTCCGTCTTTCCAGTGATACTCGTCCGCAAAACATCCCCCCGGCCAGCGCAATACCGGAATCTTAATCTCTTTGAGTGCTTCCACCACATCTGTACGCATCCCATTGACATTTGGAATTTCAGAGTTCTCACCCACATAGAGTCCTTCATAGATGCATCTGCCCAGATGCTCCGAGAAATGCCCGTAGATCTCCGGTGCAATGGTACCTTCTTTTTTATTTTTGTTGATCATTAACTTTGCCATATCTCTTTACTCCTTTTGGATATATTGTACGCCCCAGAGAGTTTCCTCGTTGTCTCCTGCAGCCGAAAAACAAAACACCGGATTTTCCGCTTCATCGGTCATTTCCATTAATACCCCTTTATAAACGACACCGTCCAGTGTAATGGTAATGTAATCTGTGCCTTCCTTTACCTCATATGTACCGCTTTTTTCTCCACCAGTTACTTTTCCATCCGCAAACGTATATGCCTCCGCTTCGCGAATCTTACTGCTGATATCTGTTCCATGGTTTACTACATAAAATGTACCGGATACATCCGATTTTTTGTACCCCTTTTCCGAGAGAGTTTCTCCCATTGTGGCAAATGGTGCTGCAACAAACCACCCATCCTCATTTGTGTACATCTGATGTACACGCGGTTCATGATACTCTGTGCCATCATCAAACCGCTGATGATATGTAATGTAATATTTCCCGTCATCATCCTGAAATGTGGACTGACCGCCCGGTGCCATATAGGTATAATTTAAACTCGGGAATGTATAATTCCCCATCATTTTTAAACCATAATTGAAATGATCGTCCTGATCTTGCAGTGTATTTCCTGCCACATCCACATATGGTCCCGTTGGCTTTTCACTGCGAAACTGCCGAATCTGATACCCACCATCACTCTGCAGGTCTCCATAAGAAACAAACAGATAATAATAGCCGTTTTCTGCGTCATACTGGATATATGGACCCTCAGCAGAGTGATGTCCACCACCAATCAGCCGATATCCATAATACGGATCGGCATCCTTGTCATCCACCGGATAAATCGGGTATCCAGTGGTGGGATCAATCTCCAGCAGAAAGATACCACCTGACCATGAGCCGTAATTCATCCACATCCGCCCGTCTGCATCGGTAAAAATCGCCGGATCAATACAGTTTGGCCACTCCTTATTGTTGTATCCACCATATTCCAGATATCTGGAAATATCTGCATTTTTCCCGAGTACATCGTACAAATTCGTTTCGCTGATATTGCTTTTTCCATATCCGGAATATAAAATCGTATCCACATAAGTATACGGTCCCTCTATATTGTCTGCAGTTGCAAAACAGAGAGTCGATTTCACATAAGAAGATGTCGTACAGAAATACATGACATATTTCTTCATTGTCTCATTGTAAATTACATTTGATGCCCAGACAGAATACCCATTATCTGTGTTCTTTCCGACAAAATCAAAGGCAGCGTACGGCTCTGTCAGCAAATTGTCAAACAGTGTATTTGCTGCATCAACACCATTTGCAAAATAATTCCATTTACGCAGGTCCTGACACTTTGCCCCTACCATATGACTGCCGAACATATAATATGTATCGCCTTCCCTGATGATCTGCGGATCGTGACAGGATGCTGCAACCGTAAATCCGCCTTTTTTTATCTCATCTGCCGCAGCCTCCTTCCCAACGGAAGAACCGCCGGAGGCACAACCGGATGCAAGGCATGCCAGAAGCCCTGCAACGGTCAACACACGAACCATTTTTTTCTTAATCATACGCAAACACCGGCTTTCCGTTTTCATCCCATTGAACCTGCATCAGATGTGCATGACGGTTTGGATTATAGAGAGGATTTCCCTCTATCTCTGTTTCTGTGCGTGCATGGTATATCATGATATCATTTCCGTCTTCATCTTTGGTAAAAGAATTATGTCCCGGTCCGTAAATTCCTTTTTCATAACTGCTTTGTAATACCGGATGACGCTCCTTTCTCCAATTTAACGGATCCAGCAGATCCGTTCCGCTGGTTGCAGTAAGCATACCGACACAATAGGCAACCCCTGTGTCACTCGCCGAATATGTCAGGTACAGTTTATCCCCGTGATGAATCACTGCCGGTCCCTCATTTACCCAGAATCCCACACGTTCCCAATCATAATCCGGTGTTGTAAGAAGCACCTGCACCGTTGCCAGCTTGCACGGAGACTCCATTTTTGCAATATAAAGATTGGAAATCTGCTTGCCTACTCCAACCTTTTCTGCCCACACGTAGTAATAATCTCCGGCATCCTCAAATACGGTTGCGTCCAGGGAGAATGCTTCAAACGAGAATTCATCCCCACCTGCACGCTGCATTTTGCCTTTTTCCACCCATGCATCTGCCAATGGGTCCTGCCCCTGACATTCCAGCACATATGGACGGATTTTCCAGATATCCTCTTCTTCACCACCGGCAAAATAGATGTACCATTTTCCTTCCAGATAGTGCAGTTCCGGTGCCCAGATATGCTTGCTCATCGGACCACTCTCATGCTTTTTCCAAATGACCACTTCCTCTGCCTGTGGAAGATCTGCCAGTTTTTTTGCCCGGCGCAGTACAATGCTGTCATATGCCGGAACCGATGCCGTAAAATAATACCAGCCATCCTTTTCATACACATACGGATCTGCTCTCTGCAGAATCCAGGGTTCATTAAATTTCAGTCTCTTATCCATATGTTTTCTCCACTATATTTTATAATTTTATAAATTATTCTATTTATATTTAAAATTATATAGA
>ERZ791612.80-NODE-80-length-58671-cov-9.948615_pt1 | contig 58671 bp, 96 predicted proteins | sample MGYA00509963_ERZ791612 | MGnify/ENA primary metagenome ERZ791612 (study PRJEB30046, sample SAMN00791906) | human gut metagenome | study: EMG produced TPA metagenomics assembly of the A metagenome-wide association study of gut microbiota in type 2... | reverse complement strand
GTTCCCGGTGTTCCAGTCCCCGGTGTTACAGTTCCCGGTGTTCCAGTCCCCGGTGTTCCAGAGTCCTGTGCAATCTTTTCCACTGTTTACTATAGTCAAAAGCTCCTGCCACGGAATCTCTCTTACGATCTCTAACTTATTTGTGCAACACTTATCGCCCTCTTCTACAATGTCTCCGTATGCTATAACTTCTGCTACTTTATTTTTCAAATCGAAATTATAGTAATTAAAACAGTCTGATGCTTTTCTACAAAAGTGCATCCCGTGTCCACATCTTACCGGTGTTATATCTTCCTCGAATTTCCCTGGGCAAGTGTACTGCTTTGTATTTCCATTCGGACTACAAGTCCAGTCGTGATTGAATACCTTATAACCTTTTACTCCATCCATCTTTCTACTCCTTTACCCGGCAGATTTCTTCGTACACTGTAAAGAATTTTCCCTCATGCTCTTTGCAGTATTCTTTCAAAACCCTTTTCATTGCTTCCTCTTTTACTTCCGTGACATCTTCCTCGTATACACATCTTTTCACTTTGCCCGTATCTTCAATCACTCGAACAACGAAAGCAAGTTCCGTCTCAATCGGTTTTTTCTCATGGTCTGCTTTCCACCGTTTGAGAACTTCGACCACCTTTTCCGTATTATACATTTTGATTTCTTTGCAATTCAAATCTTTATCAATGTTCCCGATCGGGCATTTAACGCACATGTATGAGCCACAAATTTCTGTAAATGCTTTAATTGCTTCTTCCACGCTCATTTCCATTTCCTCTACTGGTTCAAACATTTCGTCTGTCCAACAGTATTCGTCCGGATCTTCTTTGATGTAATAACCTAAGTTACCAACTCTTTCGATTGTTACAACGCTTCCACACATATCTGTCATATCGTCTACCGCAACGGAGCCGCCGTAATTCCCTCCCATCACTAAATCTTCCCTGATTCTTACTTTATCGCCAACCTTATATTTCATGGCTATCCCTCCTTGATTTTTCTCTTTTTGGTTTTTTCAAAAACGTATTTATCGCAATCACTTGCGCTACATCCTCTTGAATGCCCTGTTGCGCATATATAATCACACCTTAAACCCGCATTTATTAGTTCTGACTGAGTCATCCTGTACATACAAGTACGGCATAAATGTCTATCAGAATTGATTCCTTTAGTTTTCGATTTGTCTTGAAAACAAATTCCTAAATCTTTTAACCATCTTTTTATTGTTTTCTTTGACACGTTATATTTTTTTGCCATCTGTTCCAGTGTTGCACCAGACCTGACGCTAAATTCCAAATCTTTTTTGTTGTATTTTCTAGGCTGACCACTATTAGGAATATCTCTCTCATTAAACCTGTCCATTTCCAAATCAATGTATTTATATACTGTTGATTTAGAAACATTTATTTTTTTCGCAATCTCAGATACTCCAATTCCGTTATGAAACATCTGGAAAGCGAGTGAACTATTCGTCATCAAGAAGTTCTCCTTTCAAATCTTTAATCATACCCTCATAATCAACTGTTAACTCATTGTTTTGTTAGCTGTTGTCGGATTTGTTTATCTTTGCAGACAATAATTTATTATTATTTTCTCCCATTAATCCGGAGCAAGCATTTTCATTAACAGCCTTTATAATATCGTTCATGTATGATGGAAGTTTTTTTAATTCAATTTTTCTTGCAGACTCTATTCTGTATGTCCGCATAAATTGAGAAGAAACAACCGATTCGTTGTAGCTACAATCCAAAGCCCACGCCCTTAACTGTTCTGGACTTCCTACTGCCCTTTTTACTATTCCAGGAAGTTTTTCAAACTCTTCCACAGAGTTGTACCCGCTATTTTTTATGGCTCTGTTTACTAATGACCACGCTTCAATTTCATTTAATTCTTTTTCGGAAACAAAATTTTGCATCTTGTCAATCAGTTGTCCAGGAGAAGGTGCAAATCCAGAAGAATCCGACCGAATGTATGCTTTTAGTGCCAAAGATGCTTGATCGTATGTGCAATCAGATAAGATGTTCGCCCATGTGTTTGCAGCGAAATCTACATCAACAAGCTTAAAATTAGGATATGTAGCCATCATAATTGCAAACAATTTTTTTACTTCAAGGCTATTCAATAAGACCACCACCAATCAAATCTTCTACAATATGTCCAAACTGTCCAGACTGAGTGTTATCGTTCGGAATTTTCATACTTGCACCGGAAGTATTAGGTTTGTTATCGTAATTTCCATCGAGTACCTTCGGAAAATTATTTGGCTTAACAAACCAGTCAAAATTAAACCATCCTGCATTTGTATTTGTTTTGCCTTGTAAAAAATCACTTTGCGCAACCTTTTCTATTGCTTTAAGTATATTGTCAACGCCGTATTCGCTTATTCTGGCAACCAAACATTTAAACCTAGTGGAATTACTAGACATTCTGGAAACTGGTTTTATTCCGTGCTGTGATAGTGTATTCCAAGCGTCCAAACATCGACGTGCATCCGATATTTTGGAATCAGTTTCTCCGATATATTTATTATTTTTTTCTAAATCTATGTCTATATCTTTACCTTTATCTATATCTGTGGAAACATTTTGTATACATTCTTGGTTGATGTTATTTTCTGCGAACGTATATGACTTGTTCGGCTTAGTTATGAGCATATCTTTTTCTTCCTGATATACCGTTGGTGTATACCTGTCAGATTGAATGCAATTGTGCATTCTCCAATGTTTAATTACGATCACTCCATCTTCAAAACACAAAACGAATCTTTTCGCTATCAGAAGCTTCAAATCATCGTCACTGCATCCTATCAACCTCACAATTCTCTTTGGATTCCCAACAAATCCATCGTCGTCCGCTCTCATGTTCAGATGAAAATATAAGCATTGAGTAGATAATGGCATATCGAGAAATGCATCAGAATCTACAACATTCATGTTGAACATTCTTTTTTTAGCCAACAGCCCTCGCCCCTTTCATGTATATCGTTCTTATATCATATTTCTTGTCGCTTGAAAGAAATCCGTTCCACTGGCAATCGGGATAAGGACAATTAAAGCAGTTTGGGTGACAACATAATTCCGGTCTTGAATCTTTTTGCGGATTCCTTTTTTTCTTTACTTTCAAATTACATCCGCAACTTACCATGTATCCGTTTGCAACAAGAGAAGCGATTTCCTCTTTTATTCTTCCACAATCGCATTTGCATAAAAACATCGATTGTTTTTTCCCTGTTGCCGGAAAACGCTTTTTATATACTCTTTCTACAGTAAGATGACCGAATCTTTTTCCAATGTATGAATCATCGTATTTATTCATCTTCTACCACCTCTACAGTCACCTCTACCCTGGGGTTTTGCCTGTCAACCTCGAAGTATAAAGTCGGAGTAAGAACGTCATCATACCCGTCATTACAGATAATTCTGCACTTCTGTAGTGCATCTTCAAATGATTTGATGAACGCTGATGCAGTGTTCATACGATCATGCATCTTGTTTTCTACATAAAACCGGTAATGAATGATAATCGGTTTTTCGATTCTTTTACCTTTTAGGTTGCTAAGGTTGATAAACTTCATGCACAAGGCATCGTTTCTGTTTTTTATGATATTCCGGTACTTCTTCGTCCTGTGATCGTACACCTTACCGGACAAAAGTTCGTTCAAACCACTCTTAAAACCTTTTACAGTTACATGATATTCCATTTTACTTATCACCCTTTTTCTCTTTTTCTTCTTCCTCTTTCATTAACTCTGAGATCTGACTTGCTGTCTTCGGCTGCTCGAACCAATCTGATACTGTTGTTTCTTTGTGAATCAGTCCATTGTAGATTCCTGTATATTCAACCAGTTCATCAGAAGTCATTGTCTCAACCTTGTGGTTAAGGCGTTTCTCAATCATTTCCTGTGTTACACCTTTCTTCGAAAAGTACGCAACCAGTGTTCTTACTCTGTCTGAAAGTGGTAAGCTCTCTTCTCCCCTGAGAGTCTTCTTACACTCATTGATACAGTTTTCGATAAGGTCAGGTGGAAGAATCGCAAGAATACGGCTTCTGAGTCTTCTTGCACCATCGTTGGCGGTCTTCTCATAGATATCACGCTGAGAAGTCAGCTTATTGTTCCCGTATCGCGTTTCTCTGATATGCTCAACAGTAAAGTTCTGACTGGAAATAGTGTTCGTTTCCAAATCCCAAGCGTAAGCCTGCATCTCTGAACGTCCATCTTCGTGCGAAAGTTCCTTAATACCGTAATCCATGTTTCCGTAGCAGCGAGCAAGTTCCTCGGCAAATCTGATCGTAACTCCTGTTACAGTCTCTTTTCCTCTTGGATAAGAATAGAATGCACTTTCGGCAAATCCTTTTCGCTGACACGCTTCAATTGCTTTGGTGTAAGACTGTGTGTAGTTTCTAGGAAACTGTTTCGCCAACAGAAGCTTTCCCTGTGCTTCTACCATGGCTCTGCTTGACTCAATAGCAACGGTTCCCTGATTTATTTTTGACATATCAGCCAGTGGCATTGTATTTGTTCCTACCTGATACTCTTTCAATTCATTGTTTGACATAGTTATTTATCCTCCTATTCAAATTCTTTCTGTAACCATTTTGGCAACCCAAGGCTTTGTACGTCCCCGTTTTCTCCCATGTATCCATACCAGTTGTCAGTAACTTTGCAGTTGTGGTATATTTCCATCAGATCATGGAACAAGTTCTTTCCCTCAATCATCATGAATTCATCAGCTTGAAGAATATTAATCGCATACGGCGGTTTCTTTTCCTGTGCCACGAAAATAAATATCGCATCTTCCCCAGTGTTAGCTTTGTAACCCTCACAGTACATTCCGGCTTGCAGATCATATCCATATTTGATAGCTGACGCTCTGAAAGCTTCTGTCTCTGCGTTGTCCGTGGTCTTATAATCAACGAGGATGTGCTGATCTCCAATAATGGTAATGTCATCTGGTCTACACTTGCATTCTTCTTCCGTCTGTTCATCAGTCCAAAAGAATGACTTTTCATGTTCGCCGGAAAAAAGTCTTTTTGCAAACTTGTTGGAATCAATCACTTCTGCCATGGCTTTGATTTTTTCCATGTCATCAGAAGAAACCACGTATTTTCCCTCGTTTTCTTCTAGCCACTTAGCATATTCTTCTTTACCAGATTTAGTTCTCCTGTCCACATTCAGAGCAACAGCAAATTCTCTGTCAAAATCATCACGCTCAAGAATATACTTGTGACACGCACTTCCAAATATGAGTGCTGCTGTTTTGTCTTCCCTGTTCTCCATTGACCATTTAAAATGAAGTGGAGACTTTGTAATCTTGAACAAGTCTGATTTGCTGATTGCCGGATGTGCTCTGTATTCACTCTGTGTCATTACTATTCCTGTCTGCATTATTTCTTCTCCTCCACATCAACTCCGCAGATCAGCGCAACTAATTCTCTATCTGGAAAACTTTCATTATCCAGATATGTTTTCATCTGCTTTCTTATAATATTTGTCTCATTTGCTTTCTCCATGATTTTGAAAAGCAATTGAATAGGAAGTGTTACGTTAATTCCTTCTAAATTCATAGCATTCTCCTTAACCTTTCATTCAGACATTCGTCGCACCATTTTTCGCCCAATATGTCTGTTATGTATTCTCCTTCATAAACAGGTTCTCCGCATATGTCACAATAATCAGACGGTTCCTGTTCATCTGGTAATCTAGTTTTCCAGTTATCATAATTAGGTATTTCCATTAGAATCACCTTTCGTTTTAACTGTCTTTATTCCAAGCTCGTCCAACCTGTCAGCACAATTTTTCAAGTAAGAGATAGCTTGCGATTTGTTGTACTCGAATTTTTCATCCACTCTTTCGAGCGACTCCAATTCCTCAATTATTCTGTCAAATTTGGATGTCCTCATATTATTCACTTCCTATCTGTAGCCGAACGCGAAATACATTGCACACATCAATGTAGCCATCAAGATTGGTACTATAGCAGCTGCGATACCACCAAGGTTTTCATCAACTTCCTGTACTCGTTCGGCTCTTTTCAACAGCCTAAGATATTCCCTATATCGCATAGCTTTTTCTCCTGTACTTATCAAGAAATCTCAGTTTTCCGCTTTTTTTGTTGATAATTTTCAGATAACTTTCTGACTCGCTGACAACTGACCAATCCTTGCAATTTAAGTTGTACGACGTCATACATTCCTTTTGCCACCTAACCGGTTTTTTTGGTTGTTTCATTTTTCTCCTTTCTGTGCTATAATGTTAAAAGTAAGTATATCCAGGTACTTGACAATAGGCTCTGCACCTTGTTGTGTGGAGCTTTTTTGTTAAGCAACTCCGTAATGGATAGCCATTTCTTTCACAATAGCTGTATATCCCTCGATTAACTTTTTATCGTCTGCGATGATGTCAACATAAGATAGCTTGTCTCTCTTTGACTTGCTTACTCCTTCGTCAGCCATCCTTCTTCTTTTGTTCGTCAATCGCTGTCCAAGGTTTACTCCGAATCTTTTCTGAAGTAACTCGTAGCTTTCGTTTCTTACCTGGCTGTAAGACTGACCACCACCAAGTGATAATCCGATCTTCTTCAAAATCTTTCCTGTATCATCTCTCCACGAAGTTGTATTCAGCGAAACTACTTCTCTTATGGAATCTACTCTGTTCTCGACTTCCGCAATTTTCTCGGCTTGCCGTTTCTGTTCCAACTGCTGTTCCGCTACTGACTGGAAAATTTTATTAAACATTTGTAATTCCGGTGAAAGCTGTGACAGATCGATTGCTTTCTGCTTTACACGTTCTTCAACTGTCGCAAAATACTCCCTCGCCTGTTCCGCTTTCTCTCCGTTTCCTTTTACGGAAAGTTTCTTTGCGAAGTGAGCGGTTAATCGGAAGTCTTCTCGTTGAATTTTACCTCCTGTCGGCGTCTCCGCATCAATGAAGAGTCGCCAATAGTCCTCATTTTCTGTTGCAAATTCATTCTCTGTAATATTCGTTTTCGCCCATCTGGCAAAATCAGCTTTTCTCAGTTCTAAAAAACTATAAAGCTTTCTTGCTGTTGTCATTCCGTTTTCATCTACACCGAGTTCAACTTCTATTGGTGTGAGAAAACTTGTGGTTTGTTGTAATTCGTTCATCTTGTCTCCTTTCTGTTGTGATATAATTCATACATCTGATAAATGGAGTTACAGAAATATTGGCATTTTTACTGCAAGAAAAGCGAAGACAAATCCCAACATAATATTCATTAGCAATCCTACAATCCCCCAGCCGTATTCACTTTTTCCATGCCAATATGACATAATGCAAAAAAGTGTATTTATAATCCACACCGGTATAATATTTAACGTGTTCACTTGTGCTACTCCTTTCTGTGCTATAATGTCCCTATAAAACTTATAAGGAGGTGAATTTAAAATGGATAACAAACAACTTGCTTCTTCCTATGCAACAGCTAAGTGTTGCGGGTTTACTGGCTCTTTCGATGAATTTAAGAAAATGTACGACCAATACTACTCTGAAATCATCGACAATATTAAATCCGCAGAACCTTCTTTAGCAAAAGTAGAAGCAGTTCATCATCCGTTTAAGAAGCATAATTTCTAACATTTTACTGCTTTCAAAGCGGATGAAAGGGCGGTAAGAACTTTAACTGAAAGTTCCAAGTTAGTTTCGTTAATTTTCTTATCGCCATTTACTACATCTGCATATCCTTCAATGATGTCAAAACCAATATGCTCAATGAAATATTCTAGTTTTAAGTACCTGTCATTCTCATCTTTCACGGCAATTCTTGAATTTCCATATTTGTCTGTTAACAAGAATCTTTTAATTTCTTTTCCAGATTTTTTGTTCTTTACCTTAGCCATCTTTTCACTCCTTTCTTTCTACTTGTCGCTTATATGGATTAACGAAAATTAAATTTCTTTTTTTTAGAAGTTTTATTTTCGTTTTCCAAAGTGATACAATGAATCTGCTCTGTATTTTCCGCAATCTTACGGAGCAGATTCTTTATTTCTCTCAACTCTTTTAAAATTTCATACATTTTTGTCACTCCTTTCTGAATTACGCAATCATACTGCCATACATTTATGAATTATTAGGATAATTTCAATCACTAATACGATAGACTGAACATACAACGGGAAGTTTGGAAATCTTAATCTGAAACATAATCTACTGCCAGGATGGTCTTTAGAATAATTTTTCCTTTCTTCTGGTGTAAGTTCGTGACCTGTTATTACGATTACGTTCTTTTTCATTCTCTCTCCTTTCTTATACTTTGGTCTCTTATTGCGCAGGTTCAATAAAGTTAATAGCTCCAACTCCTTCCTGATACATCAAACATTTTGAGTCAATCGAAATATCAAATGCATTTAAGTCTACGGTTAATGTCGGAACTGAATTAGGCTCTGTTTTAAACTCAAGCTTTCTTATGTTGCGTATTTCTGTTCCGTTAATAAACAAGTGCACATTCGATATTGCTTCTCCTTCTTTTCTAGGCTTGATTTCGATTTTTTGGACTTCATGTTTCATTTTTGTCACCTCCTTGTTGATTATAAAACTATTTGTAGCTTTAAATCCTATATTTTAGGATTCTCTATCCACAAAAATAAAGTCCATAGGAATGCCAGAAAGTTCGCTGATGATTCTTAACTGACTTAAGTCTGGCTCTGTTTTACCTAACTCCCAGTTAGTTACAGTTGCCGGGGAAACGCCTACTTTCTCGGCAAATTCCCTTTGTTTCAGCCTCGCATTAACTCTACACGCAGCTATAGAAATCCTCGGAATCTTATATGTCTCTATCATTTGCTTTCCTCCTTTCTTTAACTTATGCCTGTATTATAATCCTATATTTTCGTATTGTCAATACAGTGATTTAATTTTTTAGGATTCTTATTGAATTTTTTAGGATTCTGTGATATTATAATGAACGTAGAAAGGAGGTGTTAACATGACCGATGAAGAACAGAGAAAAATCTTCGCAAAGAACCTGAACTACTACATTTCCAATAGTGGAAAGCAACAAAAGGAAGTTGCTGAAGAGTTAGGATTCCCACAAACAACATTTAACACTTGGTGCACAGGAAAGATAATGCCGAAGATGGGAAAGGTACAGGCAATAGCTGATTACTTTAAGGTTTTAAAATCAGACTTGATTGACGACAAAACATTTAAGGAACCGTCGGAAGAATTTCTCGAGATCGTCGCAAAATTAGGCACAGATGATGAACAATTTCAGAAAATTATAATTGATTATTATCATATGAGCACAGAAAAAAAGAAAGTTTTTTGCGAGTTTTTCAATACTTTCGTTTCAGGCAATTAAAAAAGAAAGGGAGACATTAAGCCTCCCTTTCCTTTTCTTCTCTATAACACGCTTTGGCAAAATAAAATAACATTTTTAAATATTTTTCGCTTGTCATTGCGTTTACCGCTTCAATAATTCGATTCCTGTAATATTTTTGCTGATCTTTTTCGTTCAAATGAATCCCTCCAGTCCCAATGCTGTGATGGTTTAAATTGCATAACACACGTTCTGTTTCTCAACCATCTAAATCTTCAAGCGCATCTTTTATTATTACATAAATGAAGTGCATCGTTTTTACATCGTTAACTTTTAATAACATCCTCTTGATTTCTGATAAGTACATTTTTCTCCATCTGTCGTTGCTTTTCTGATTGATTTCTTTTACCGTCACGAAAATTCCTCCTTTGGTAAGTATTGACAAGTTTTTAATACTGTTATAAAATTTCTTTATTCAATAATACTATAAAGGTGGTGTATTTACTTATCTAATTTTAGCAACTTGATTTTATTTAATTTAATAATTAAGGTTAATATTCTAACCAAAGACAGGGGGCAATTGTATGACAAATCTTGATTTATTAGATAATTTTGCAAAAAATATCGAAATTGAACGAATTAAGTTGGGATATTCACAACAAGAATTCGCCAAGCTTTTAAACATTTCGTCTTCAACGTACAAAAACATAATCTCTCGTCGGACAAGCTCTGTAGACATTACACTCGTGCCAAAGATATACAGTCTTACTGGTAGATTATTGTTTGAATTACTGGAATTGGATAGTATGGAATTGGAAATATTGAAAAAATACAGGCTATTAACTGAACGTCAAAAAGCTTATATTAGTGGAAAAATTGATTTTGAACTTGAAATGAAAGCTGATGAAAAAGAATCGGATAATATGCTAGATGTTTTTGTGCTTACTGGTGACATGAAAGATGGCATGATACTTGATAGTTCAAATGAACAGCGAATATACTGCCCTGAATATATTAAGAAATACGGAAAAAAATTGCACTGTGGAATAAGGATAAATTCAAATCATTTAACCCCTGTTTATGTAAAAGGCGATATTGTTTGTGTATCAAAGAAACCACCAAGAGACGGTGATACATGCATTCTTGTCAATAAACAGTCTGGGAAATGTTATATAAGACGAATGAGACAAGGAGGAACGTGAAAAATGAAACCTATAAACGGATATGGAGATATCATAGAAATTGATACAAAAAATTATTCCGACATAAAGAATTGGATAGTATTCGGAATCGTGATCGCTGTATTGCGAAGATAATATACCCAGCCCGTTTGCCGGACTGGGATTTTTTATTTAAAAGCCGTATTTTGTTACTGCAACATCGTCTGACCAACAGCCGAATGTATCGTTATCGCCATAAGCTCTGACCTTCACCGTAGCTCCGTCCATACCATCTGCGATAAAATCATCAGTGTAATTGGTAGAGTAAAATGCTGTATAAGTCGTGTCGTATTCTTTCCACGTTCCGTCAGCTTTTGTGATACGCACTTTGTAATACGTTGCATTTTCAACTTCTGACCACTTTACTGCCACATAAGCATAATTAAAATACCTTGATGCACTCTTGTAATACGATGCATATTCCACTGTCGGAGTACCGAGGATGCATTTCTCAATCCAGTTTTTCGCAGCATTGCTGATAGCTTCTTTCAGAGCATCATCTGGCTCAAAGTTGATATCCGGAATTTCTACGGATGGCGGTTTAAGTAGTGGCGTACATGCCATGACGGGCGTTACACTTGTGAGTGACAACGCAAGTACGCACGCTAAAGCTAAAATTCTTTTTCTTGTTTTCTTTTTCATAATTTTCTACCCACTAACGGCAACTGGGAAACATAATACTCTTGACTGAAACTTTGTCCATGAACCAGAATCTTTATAACTGGAAACAGCGATTGTATCACCATAACTGCACAATCCCATAAAAACAGACGATATTTTATTGTTATTTCCGTCCTGTCCAATGATAACGTCATTAAGTTTGCAAGTTATCTCTTGTTTGCTGTTATTAGAATCTAAAGTCGCAGATACAGTAACAATAAAGGCATAGTTAATGCCTTCTACGAAACTGGTTATATGTGACGTTTCCCACGTTACGCCACCGACCGTGTCTGATTCAGCAAACGGAAGAGTAAGTTTTGACATAAGTGTTTTTATGGCAAGTGCTCCAACAAATTTACTTACGCCTTGATTCGAATTTATGCCAGCCAAATCATTCATTAAGTCGTTCTTATCTGCACTTTCGTTGATAGCTTCAGCGAATGAATTAAGTTCAGCTGCGCCAAAATTATCACCAGTCTGTGTGTACGGAGTAACGTCTTCAAATGAAACTGTTCCGTCACTATTGTTCGTCATTTTGAATTTTCGATTTCCAGAGTATGCATCGTTTTTGTAGTTTGTTTTTAAAGTTGCTTTTGAAGCCATTAGAACCTCTCCTCCTTATATCTTCCAAGTTTGAATGGAATTCTACGTACCATATTCGCCTGATCTTCAATCATTGTCTTTAATTCCGCACAGACTTTTTCTATCCTGTTCAGTTCTTGATACCCGATGAAAATACCATTTGCGTAGAATGTCTGATATGGTCCATAGTCTTTTGTGGAAACTTTATTCGCAATCGAAAGCAAATTATGTTCAATCGCATTAAAATGATCTACATTCCAATAGCTAGCATAATTGTCCATATCAGAACCCATGTCTTCGATATCGAATCCTCCAAGCGTAGCCACAGCAATTTCATGTAAATACGCAATATTGTTTTTGATTCTGTTGAAGTCCTCAATATTAAATTTTGAATAAAGATTCCAATTTGTTTTTGGTGTACTCCATGCCATTACATATCCACCTGCCTTGCTTTAATTTTCCCACTGAATCTTCCGTTAAACTCAATCTCGTTTTCGTAAGCCTGAATAAGTGCTGTCCTTCCGTTTTTCTTTTCAAGATAAAACGCGTCATTTGCATCAACTCTAGGGTCTCCACGCCATTCCAAAGAGTAATCAATCACACTTGAATAATAGTCCTCAATCCATTTTTCCAATTTCGGAGAATCTTCACTGATTAGAGGGTTTTCCCATTCTTGATATTTTTCACTCGTATTTGCCATATCTGTTTTCTGCGTTACAACGTATTCTTTTCCAGAAACCGTTACCGTCACGTCCGCACTTGCGGTAACGCCAGTGAATTTTACTTTCACGTAAAAGTTTCCCCACTCCACAATTTCAGCCTTAATCGCCGTGTTGTTTGTTGCTACGCTAAGACCGTAGGATGCATTACTGAAATATATCTCGTGTACTTGATTGTTTTCTGTAACCGTAACGTTTTCACTCACGATTTCTTTACTTTCTTCGGAAGTTTCGGAGTAGACAGTTTTCACAAGAGCGACTTTGTGTGCCCTATTTTCAAGCGTACACTCTGGATAATCGCTCAAATCATTTCTGCGAATTGTGTAGTTTGCCGGGTCGCCAATCATAAGATAATCAACCGCAACTCTCGCGTTTTTTGCACCTTTCGTAAATTCGATCTCTGCTTTATCAATGTAACCAAAGTCTTTTTCCAGTTTGTACGAACCACCACTGAAAGGTGCCTTGTATGTCTCCGTAATTTTCGGATAGTCAGACCTTCCGCTATCTACCCAATAGGAAATCGCAAAATACTTACTTTTCTCTGTAGGAGTAAAAAGTGTATTCTCTACTCCACCAGCTCCTTCCAGCCGGTTTTTATCAGCATCATATATGCAAAAATTGAAATAACTAGTTCCATCATTTTGAAAGCGAATGGAGATAACATCATCTGTTATTTCAATGTAATTCGAAGCATAATATGTGCCAGCTAGCGAAACGTTAGTTGATAAAAACTTACCAGTACTAGGGTCTAGTTTTTTAAACATAGTAGTTTTAAGTTTTCCATAAACCCTTGTTTTCTCTTCGAAAAGGTCCTTTGTGATGGTTTCTTGCAACTTACCCTTTAGATATGTTCTTATCATAAACTGTTCCGGAGATATACCTCTAAATTGTATATAAAGGTTGTATGCACGAAACTCTGCTTCCGAAGTAAAAGTAATAATTGGATTCCCGAGAATGAATTCATTAGCTCCAATAGAAACTTTCTTACTTATGTACCCTGTATTTTTAACATCATTCGGGTCTAAAAACAGCAACGTGCCATCAACACTCGAAAAATTATAACTGGCGATCGCATAGGCATCTTTCTTATCATTTGTCAGAATGTTGTAAGATTTACTGTAGCTAGTCTCTCCATTTGTCGAGATTGATTTCTTTGGAATAAACGCCGGGACGATGTTTATTTTCCCTTTCCTATCCTCAAAAATAGCACATCTTCCGGCATTTGCAATGGTCTGCAATGCTTCTGTATGCCTTACAACCGGAATTGGGTTTTTGACCTTAACGTTCTTTAAGTAGTCGTCCAAAACGTACCTATCATTACTTATTCCAGCATCTTCCAAAACATCTACGGCAAGCTCGTAAAGAGAAATGCCATTCTTTACATATACTCCACGGTAGTATTTATTAGACTGTGAACTGATATAGTCCGTGGCTTTAAATTCAACAGATATGTCATTTGAATTCCACGAATCCAGATAAGATACTATCTCCGGAAGCCATTCAATATTACCGTTTCCGTCAATGTCATATCCAAACTCGATTTTTAACTCTTGCCCTACTTTCAAGAATCCACTTGCACTCTTGATATTTTCCGCATCGAAGTAATCATCTTGATTATCTAATGAAAGCGACACATCTCTACTCGGAAGTGTTTCTGAAATAGGTGACACAACATCAGTAATTGAGCAAGATAAGGTATTCGAGTTATCGAAGTATTTAACAACTCCAAAGTAAAGCGCATAAATACGCAATCTGTTTTCTCCATATTTCATTGTTTTTGGAGTAATCGTAATCTCGCTTACATTTTCAAATACATCTTCCGTAACAAAGGTGGAGGATGTGTTGGAATAGTCCTTATTCACACTTCCACAAGTGATATTGAATTTTGTAGGGTAATTATCTCCAAAATCAATCGTAAGTCCTCTAATATCAAAACTGGCACCGCCAAATGTTATTTTGACTGCCTGTTTAATATCTTTGGTTACAACACCTGACACCATGTATTTAGCTGTGCTCAAAGTAGGGCAAAAATACATGCTGCCATCAACCTTGGAAAAATCCTGTTCCGCTGTTGCGTAGATTGCTTTTGCTGCTCTTTTTGTGAACACATCATTTCCATTTGAAAAAGCGGTGAACTCTGTATCATCACTAAACTTCGCTGTCTTTTGCGCTTCTGAATTAATAATACCAATCGAACCGCGAATATATGACCTGTTACGGAACGGAAGTTTCATAGACTCTATATATTTGTCACTTGCCTTTTGCATCTACTATCACTCCCATCCGGCATCAATTAAGTTGAATTTCAATACTTGATCCTGTTCAACCATATGTGTTAATGCGTTTACAAAAAGAGGTTGACCGCTCCTGTCTCCAGGGTACATTGTTACTGTTATTATCTTTCCAGGATTCGCCATATCCTCAAAAGTAACAGGTACATAGAACGGCTTCAGAGCATTTAGCATCATACGCCTTGTTTCTGGAGATATGCCTACCCATTCCAGATTGTCAAGCTTGTATAAATCCCTTCCAACTCTTTGTCCGACAACTGCGTTATTGACATTTCTTCCACCATCTACAGTTGTTGTTATTGTCCACGAGAACCCTCTTCTCGGAGCCGGAAAATCGTATCCGTTCACATTTAAGAATGCCGACATAGCCATATCTCAAATTCCTCCTAAAAAAATAGTGCGGTAGCAATTAAGCCACCACACTATGTAAATGAATATCCGTTTCTGTTTTTTCTTTTATCATAAACGTTTACAAGTTCACGTCCGTCAACGACTATCCTACTTCCTCGTTTTACTGCTTCAATAAGTTCTCGTAATAAGTCCGTTTCTCTTGTGTCCTCAGACTGCGCTTTAATCATGGCTTCATATACACCTTTGGAAATTCCGTCAACAATCTGATTATTATTTGCTACCGCTGTACGACCGTTAGAGAATTTTCCGACCATTTCTTCATGATTTGCCATGAATACTCCATCTTCCGGGAATCCTCCACCAGTATACTTAGGGAGAATGTCTGATAGTCCAATACGACCAACACCATACTTATATCCTTTATATCCTCTGGCTGTCCATCCGGCATTAAGACTTCCGTATTTTCCAACCGTATATCTAATAGCAGCTATCATATTTGACAGTGGATCGTAGATGTTCGTATTGTATCCAGGTAATGCATTGCTTCTGAACGTAGGGTCGATTACCTGCATAAGCCCCTTTGACGGAATTCCGGCTTTCGCGTTGCTGTCCCACAAGTTAATAGCATTCGGATTACCGCCAGATTCATGTTGCATTTGCATAAGAAGAGCATTTAGATTAGCTTCCGAATACTGATTCGTCAGCTCAAGAGCCTTTTTAGCAAGTGCTCTCCATTGCTCTACTCCGGCTGATACGTTATAAGCTACGTTTCCGGATACCCCACTACTGCTAAACATGTTTGCAATAAAGTCTTTTGCTGATTTAAAAATTGTTTTTACAATTCCACCCGCAATATCAGATACAGGAGAAAGTAGATTTGAAATGTCTACAAACTTATTTAATGCTATCTGTAGTAATTTGCCAGGATGTTCAACATAGTCAGCAACAGTACCGGCAATATCTTTTGCCTTTTCCCATACGCCACCAAAGAAGTCTCCAATACCATTCGCGTAATGAGTAACACCAATACCGCCCATAAGTGCCTCTGTCTGGTTTGCCGGCATGATTTTCGTTCCCTTTTCAAGTGGCATTACAACATTTCTTCCTTTCGGAATAAAAGGTTTTCCGTTTGGAGGAACAATCATTTCTTTGTATGTACCACCCGGTTGGTCATTTACCATTCCGATTGTGTCTTTTCCTACACCATTTGTACCAGATGCAAACTTAGGAACGTCCCATTTCTTCAATCTTGTTCCGGAATTAAGTTTCTCAAGAACCCAGTTAATACCATTGATGATTCCATTCACGGCATCACCAATCGGAGAGATGATTTTGTTTGCAATATTTTTAAAGAAACTGCTTATTCCTTGCCAAATGCTTGTTACAGCATTATAAGCACTCTGGAATCCGTCTTTGAAAAATTTTGTAATTTTATTCTTTTCAAAAATACTGGTAATCTTTCCATAGATTTCTTGGAATTTTTTAACTACATTTCCGATTAAGGACGCTGCGCCGTTTATCAGTCCTTGTATTAAATAAACACCCATTCCCGCCATTACAGTTGATGGGGAATGAATGCCAAACACATCTTTAAAACCATTAATAAATGGATCAAAAATATTGTTTTTTATCCAACTTCCAATTCCTTTAATAGCCGACAGGATTCCATCAAGACCACCGTTCCAGATGTCTTTTCCGATTTCATACATAAGCGTGAACACAAAAGAAGCTGCTGCTCCCAACGCAGTGCCTAGAAGACTAAAGAAACTACTTGCAATTCCGGCAAAGTCAATGCCAGAAATAGCATCTTTTAAGTTCTGCCACAACCCTTTCGCCATTTCAGACCAATCTATTCCAGCAATCCACTCTTGAGCTTCTTCAAACGCCCCTATAAGATAGTCACTGATACTTTTTGTGACCAATTTCCAGTCTAAGTTTCCAAAATAACCTATTACAAAATCAAACAAGGCCGTAATGTTCCTTACTAGCAATCTTCCATAGGTATTAAAATCAATCTGTTCCAGACTGGAATTTATAAAGTTTGCTAAATCATTACCAAGTCCAACAAAATCAATCGTCTTTAAAGTGTAGTATATTGTTTGTACAACCCCGTTAAATCCAAAACCAAATTTTTTCCCCATTCCAGACCAATCAACTGAATCCGTTACCTGGTTAACTTTTTCTCCTAATAATGTTCCTAAAGATTTCCAATCAGCATTTTGGATTGCTTCCCTGATCTTTTCTGCAAAGTCAGATATTCCTTTGTCAACCGAAGTCGTTTCAAACATTTCTGACGGAGATGGTCCAGTATAGCTTCCACCACTTCCACCACCACTATCAGAATCAGAATTTGAATCTGTTGTCTTTTGTTGAATATTAAGTTCATCAATTCCAAGTGTATATGTTTGAAAGTCTTTTGCAGCTTTTTTTGCATCACTTCCAGCTTTTTTTGCGCTCGATCCAGTGTCACTAATAGTTTTGCCGTAATCTTTCCATGCCTTTTTTGCTTGTACAACGGTCCCTTTCCCTGTAAGAGCTGCCATAAACTGACCAACCGCATTTAAAGCCCTCGCCATCATATCAATAAACGCTGAAATATACGGTCCAACTGCATTAACAATCGGGGCAAATGCAACAGCCCAAGCGTTTTTCAAATATAGAAGTGATGAAACCATTCCGGAAATACTATTGTTGTATTCAGAGCTGTACTGAACAAGGTTGTCTGAACCCTCTTTCACAGCTTGTTTGATATTACTGATCGCACCAAAGATAGTTGAAAAGAGAATAGATGAACCAATCATTTTTAACAACGACATTCTTGCGTTTCCAGATTCATCTTTCACTCCCCTTAAGGAAGATGCAAGAGATTTTAAGATTTTTAGTGGTGATTTTTTTATTGAAGCTACACTTTTCGCAAGGTTCCACATTCCAGCTCCTGCTTTTTTAGTAGCAAACGAAATTGTTTGAAATACTTTTCCAGCAACAGGAGAAATGGCTTGAAATGCTGTTTTTAACTCTATAGCTTTCTTTCCCATACCTCCTAATGAACTATCGTCCAAACGAAGTTTTTCCATAAGATTATACGGAAAAGAACGTATTGAATCCGCGACTGAACTTATTCCACTTTTAAACTTTGTGAAAAAACCTGTATTGTTTGAATCTGTAACTTTTTTCAACGAAGCCGATGCTTTTTCCGCTTGTCTACTTATTTCGTTCAAGTTTCTTGCTTCTTTTTCAATAGATCCGCTTGAAACTTCTGCACTCTCAGACATCACTTCATTTGCTTCCGGTACCTTCACTCCATCAGAAAGTCTATACGGTGTTTCTCCATTTCTTGTTACAGTTAAATCAGGGTTAAGCTTTACAGTATTAAAAGCCTCTTTTGCTTTCATCGCTTCTGCCAACGAGTTTTTATACTGGAACATATTTTTGATGTTCTTTTCCCACATTTTCCCCTGATTTATTGCACTTCCTGTCTGTTCGGCAGTGTCGAAAACATTTTGCTTATATTTATTCAAGCCAGATTCAAGCTTAGAAATTGTACGATCAAGCTGTTTTTCGTTCATAGCTTCAAAGTTAATTCTAAGCTTAGAATCCTTGTATTTTCTCATCAATGCGCTAAAGCCTTGGTCTGCTTTTTTAATCTCGGAAGTATCAACTTTCAGTTTGGTAGTTGCAGAACCAAGCTTCTTTTGTTTGTTTACAATACCGTCAAGATATTTCTGAGAAGATTTAAGACCACTGATATCAACTCCACCAATATTGTTTAATTTTGGAGCTAATGAACCAATTTCAGAAAGCGTACTGGCTATTTTTTTTAGTCTGTCTTGCATTCCAGTAAGAGAACGGTTCGCTTGTTTAGCAGATGTTTCTATTTGCAACTCAATTGAATCAACTTCTGTACCCACAACTTCACCTCCTCTTTGCTCTACTACATGCTTGTCTCCGGAAGTCCAAGTTTTCTGTCATTTTCAATCCACTTATCCATAGCCCTGATTTCCGCAAGCATATCTCTTCTCTCTCGTTCTTCTTCGGTTAGTTCTGAATCTTCGATGATTTTCCAAAGAATAGGCTTTTCAATATACTCAGCTTTACCTTTGAGAACATTGTCTATCGCAGTAACTATTGCTGAAAACGTGTATTGACCGGATATCCAGTTAATATAGTCTTCCCTTTTAATTCTTTCCTTATCTGCTTTCGCAATGACTTTTATGATATGTGGATTCATATTCCAGAACTCATTCCAAGTGATTCCAAGAACACTTGCTGCCGGGAACCACTCGTTTTCAAAAAATTCTCTTTGGGATTTGTATTTTTTTACATTGTCTGCACAGGTGCCGTCTGAACCGGTGCTACTGGTGCAATTGGCACTGTTTGTTCCTGAACCTGAGCAATTTCCTTTTCTGCATTCTGTTGGAGAGCACGAAAAAAATCAGATTCTTCCATTTTCTTCTTCAGAACTTCAAATGCCTTATCAAACTGGCCACCTTTGATAAGATGCTGCTCAAATTCCTTTCCGGCCACTTCATTGCTTACTCCCATACAAATTCCGACATATGCTCTCAAAAATGACATCGGAGTTTCTGAATAGTCATCCATAGTTACTCCTCTTTTTTCAAGATCACATACCGTGTTAAATCCAAAATCTTTTGCAACGCATGTAGTTTCGTTAATTTTAAATGTATCCATAAATCCTTACCTTCCCTTTCTTTTATAGGGAAGGGGCAGCCCGAAGGCCACCCCGTTCCGTTTTGTTGATTAAATTGTCGTTTCGTCGGTGTAATAATAACTGTTCTGAGCGTCCACCGACATTTCTTGCTCAGAACGTGTTACCCCTTTGATACAGTAAATGTTCCGTCTTTATTGTCTACGACGGTGTATTCATCGGTTACTTTTTTAGCCACTGTGTTTGGAATAGCAGTTACTGACATTTCAACAATTTCATCTACTCCGCCAACATCTGAAGGTGTAGCAGATACCTGTGCCACGTAAGCATATTTAGCCACGGAACCAATACCGTCTGTTCCGTACAGATGTAATATGCATACACGTTTGTCTTCCATTGTCCCAATATTATCCAGATACTCTTTTTCAAGGTTTCCGGTAAATTCTTTCGAATCTGTTGTCTTAATACCTTTTTCGAATGTCTGTGCATCGTCCTCAAGAGTTGTAGATTCTACAGTGTTCGGAGCTGATACTGGTGCCGGAATGCTCTTCGCTTTACAGAGTAATTTGTATGTTCCGGCAAAATCAACTTTTGATAAATCTGTTGCATCTGCGATTTCTTTTACAATAACTCTCGCTTTGTAACTGGTTGAAGCCATGTTTTATACCTACCTTTCTGCCTTTTTAGGCAACAAAAAAAAGAGCCTTACAGCTCTCCTATAGTGTGTCTTCATTTCCAAGAGTTCGTCTCACTCTCATTACGCTTCTGTAATTTCCGCTACCATTTTTAGCTTCCGGAAATGATTGTATTTCAAACCCCATGTCTTTAAAAACAAATGCAATCTCTTTTAGTACCGCTTTGGCTTCTTTTTGGGATTTGTTTGTTGTTACTTCAATCTGCATTGAATATTGAATTCCGTTGATTGTATGTCCCTCGGTAGTTCTTGCTTTTTCTGATCCTGACATTTCGTGCATGTATACAGTTGGGTATTTTGTGGTCGCATCTTTTGGTTCATCGGTCAATGTAAAGTGACTGGTTGGAAACTTCTTATTCAATTTATTGAGTACTTTATTTTTTACAATAGAAAACAGATTTGTTTCTAAATCAAATACCCATGAATTATCCATTTCCAAACACCTCCTTTGCAATGATTCCGATTTTCTCCCTTAATTCAACTCCTGTATTGTACATAAATGGTCTCGACGGCATACCTTCAGTAAAGAAAAATTGACCGTTTTTATAATAAAACCATCCATATGTACCAGCTGGATACTTTCCAAATGATTCCTTAAGCGTAATAAATTTTTTTCCTTGCGCATACACGACAGGTAATTTCCCTGGATATGGTGATGATGCACCAACCATACCCGTCCCGATTTCTACATATATCGCATGGTCTGAATCTGCCTTGACAACGTAAACAGATGTATTTTTATCAGAAGGTCTTTCTTCACTTGATATACTTCCAAGAAGTTCACCCGTAAATACTGCATCAAGGTCAACAACATTCGCTTTTGCAATCTGTACTCCTTCTTCTGCAAGGCGTTTCGTAAACTCTTTCACTTTCGAATCAAGTTCTTCTTGATACTTCCTAATCTGTTCAATCGCATCTGTAATGCTTTTTACTGACAAATTTGCTTTTATTACCTTTCCCATCTTTACACCTCTTTGCTTATCTTCTTAAGCAGAAATGCATCCTCATTCAATGGTTCATCATTAGTAGCCATAACCTCGTAATCTGCCGTGTTGGCATCTACGTTTAAATTGTTTGCCGTGTCTTTGTATTTAACGGCTGATTTTCGCCAAATACGAGTCCCTACGGCAAATGGCAATGCCCCTTTTGAACAAACAATAGTGGCTTTGTCCGCTGAATCCTCTACACCAAAAACTCTTATAAAAGCTTCAGTCAAGGTAGAATTTATGTTTGCCATGAATTCTGTCGGTTCCGTATATTCCGGTTCGTATTCGCCGGATTCCACTGGTACTTCTTTTCCATCAACGGTAATGTATTTAGTGTTTCCTTGCTCGTCTTTTTCATAAATAGGCGTGTTTCTCCCAGTCTGCAAAGAATACAACATTTTCTGTTTATTTCTGTCCAGTGTTCGCATCGGTATCAACCTTCTTTGCTTGCTTTCTAACCTGATCTACGCCAGTACTTGCAAGACCAGATACAATTCCTACTGCGATTGCATTAAGAACATCTTCTGCCGGAAAATCTGGAATTACATACATTCCAACAACTCCAAGAATTCCTCCTACGATACCAACGATAACCGGGATGCTATTATCCTTGATTTTAGGACAGAGTTTTGCGCCAAGTCCTACGAGATAAGTAATCACAACGATAGCAAGTACCGTTCCCATTGTAGAAATATCCATTATTGTTCACCTCCATCTACGTTCTTTTTGATATGAAGTTCATCAATCTCATGCTTCATCTTGGTAATCATTCCATTCCCGCCTAAATCATGATAAGCTTTGTACATTTCGCAAAAGTTTTCATATGCGTAGGAAGGTATATTACCAAGTTGCGTGTATTTGCTATGATACTCAATTAGCTGTACACGAAGCAAAAGCATAGTTCCCTTGCTGTTAGCTTTCCTCATGGCTCGTTCTTCTGCAATTCGCTCATCACGTTCCTTTACGTATCGTGCTTGCTTTTTTTTCTGTTCTTGCATTAGCCAAACCATGTATCCAAGCACAATCGGAAGGGCAATGAAATATGTTTGTGTTATCACTTCGCGCATCTTTTGTTGCTCCGTATTCGATTATTTTTCGTCATTCCCACCACCAAACCGACGAATCCCCTGCAACCATATTGCTGACATCAGTAAAATGGTCACGCACAATCTTCTACAAAAAATGAACATACGGAAGTACGTCATTAAATATCGAACTGGATATATAAGCATTTTCGTATGATCTGCTTGTAGAATTTTCACTGTGAGATGCTTCTCCCTCAGCTCCTTCTTTCGCTTTCAGATCAACGACTGCCATAGCAATAGTACTTATATGTCTTTGAATATCATCTTCAATCTGATTTTCAGTAAAATTGCTAGGAAAATTCCTTTGTTGCTTATATTTTTCAATAACAAAATCAATCAAGAGTTTTGACGGCTCCTGACCTTTCAGCTCTGGAATGTCATTGAAATATTCAGTTACCTTTTCCCTGATTGAATCTGCCACTGCCATAACTGTTCTCCTTTACAAATTGAATTTCGAAATAAAATATTCCTTTAATTCTCCGCCAGTCATCGAATCAACATTGCTCATACCATGACTAGTCGCTAACGAACGTAAGTCTTGTACATTCATTCTGTTAATATCTGTCTTGGTATAATTAAATTCAAACGAAGATTTTCCCGGAATTTCTTCCGGGATTACTTCGCCAGCTTTATACCATTTTCCATCGATTTTGATTACATTTGTTGCAATCATACAACCACCGCCTTACGCTACTTTCATAACAACAACGCTGTTCATTCCCTCAAATGACGGAAGACCAATCATTGACACAACGCAGTGTGTATTGATCGGGTGCTCTGTAGCATAAGTGTAAACAGCAATACCTGTTTCAACGATAGAAAGGTTTCCATTTGCGAGACTTCCACTTCTCTCTTCTGGTGTTCTACCGAAAACATAATCACCAAGGTATACTCCGGCTGATTGACAAGAGATGATGTTTTTCGGAATAAAGTACTGAGTTACTCCGGATTCGTCAACATACATCTTGTCGTAAACTTCGATTTCGATTCCGTATCCTCTCAGGTACGCAAGTACATCTTCCTGTCTTACTCTGATACCGCCGTTGTATGCTGTAATTCCAAGAACCTGTTTCTTTGTATCCTCAGCATTGAGAAGCATTTCAAAAGTCTCTGTGTTCATCGAAAATCTTGTCAGAGAATATCCTGTTTTCTTGGCGAAATCACGTCTTGTTTTGATAAGGTCATCAAGCGGTGTTGCTGTCTCCGGGGCATCCCATTTGTCAGATGTTCCAGAAATTTCAATATAGTGGTCTTTTTTGTGCACTGTTCCATTGTCAGTTGTGTAATCAACCACATACTTTTTGCCTTCAATATTTACGGTAACTTTCGGTACACCGTCTGCCGGTGCAAGAAGTTCCCAAATCTGTCTCTCAGGTACAACCATAGCTCCCTGGATCAAATTCATTGGTTTCTTACTGATTTGTCTGAGAACTTGGTTTGCAAGAGAAGAATTTTCAGATGAAGCATAATTTGCATATTGCTGTTCTTCTTTCTCTGTGACCATGTAGGACTCTCTGTAGAACGGCATCTCGTTCTGAATGTCCTGGAATCCTCCAACATCTCTTAATGGAGCCTGTGCATCGAAATTTGAAGCTTTCAGTGCTACCGGCTGTGAATTTTCACCGACAATGTATCTGATTTCAAGCGAATCCTGTTTTGTGGTTCCGAATTTCTGTCTTCCAAGATACGGTGGAAGTGCAAGTGATGCTTTGTAGTTATCCCACATAACTCCAAGACTTCTTGCTGTAAACGCTTTCGCTAATGGTAATGCCATCTCTAATATACCTCCTTAATTACTCTGTAATTGCTGGTGCACCGTAAAACGTAACTCTTGGTGTTGCTTTTCTAGCTGCATCTGAAATCTGTGGAGAAAGTGATTTGACTTTTTCCCAATCAATAGTTCCTTGATATACGTATGTTCCCGGTGCATCTCCCTGTGTTACGTCAACGTCTTCAAGAAGATATCCAAGACATGACGCATCGTTTGATGGATACGGTGTGCCAGCCTTTGCAATTTTCATACCGTTTTCATCAGCTACTGTTACGCTCGCCTGTGTTACCACGCAAGCTGCTCCTTCATAAGGAAAAAACTTCAAAATACCTTTACTCTGCGTAAAATCTCTTACAATTGGTTTTCCCATTTTTTTACCTCCAAATTTACTTCATCAGGTAGTAATCTCTTGTTGCCTGATCGCTAGCCTTATTGCCAAATACGATTTGTTCTGCATTTGCTACATCTTCCGGCTTTTCTTCATCTTTTTTTCTTCCAGCATTTCCACCAGGATTAATGGAATCATCTGCGATTTCCTGTTCCTTGGCTTGTGCTGCTTTTGTTTCTTTTTCGGCGATAATCTGTGACAATGAATCGATTGCTGCTTTTGCAATCTCCAGATTGTCCTGAAATCCAGCAAGAACCGTATCTGCCTGTTCGCCTGTCAGACCTTTTTCAGCTGCATATGCCCGAATGTCTTTTTTGATATTCTCTTTCTGCAATGAATCAATCTGTTTTCTAAGCTTCTCAATCTCGTCATCGTTCTGTGGTGACGGATTTGGGTTCGGCTGTGGATTTGGAACTGGTGCCGGTGTAGGCTGTGGCTGAGGTTCCGGCTTTGGTGCTGGATTTGGGTTCGGTGCCGGAGCCGGTCTGTTACTGTGAAACTGATTTAAGTAATTCGTAACTTGGGCATCTGTCGGTTCCTCAATCCCTAACGCGATTAAGTTCTGTTTTGCTTCTTCTCTTGTCATAGTTATTACCTCCGTATCTACATTTGTTTTCGCTGTTCTATCAGCTTGGATTTATACTTTTTCCCATCTAACGCGTGAGAATGCTTTTTTTATGTATAAAAAAATCAGCCAAAAAATTTGGCTGATTCCAAAAATTTGGCTGATTGATTTATTGAATTTAATTTTTAAACTGAATAGCTTCAATCTGCAATGCCTGTCCGACTGTACCTAGTGTAGATACACCGTCTGCTTTTGTCCAGTCTGTCCAACCGGAGTTTTTAACATGCACTCGATACTCAAAATCTCCGTCAAAGCACAAGCACTCGATACGCTTATTCTGTCCTGTGGTACCGATTACAGTGTCTTTTGTGACCGTGCCATAATCTTTCCATCCGATACCCTCAATATGAGCTTTCGCTTTAATTGTCATGCCAAGTGGATCAATCTTAAATGCTTCGAGACGCAATTTATGCCCTGTAATACCAATAATGTTTTCACAAGCTCTTGCGCCAAGCCATCCTTTATTCTGGACATGTGGATTGACAAGGAATTTAGCAACCATGATCTCGATCGCTTCAATTTGCAGTCCCTTTCCTTTTGTGCCCGCCCAATTGCCGTTGAATGTCCAATCTGTCCATCCGATGTTTTTTTGATGGACTCTGTAGATGTACGGCGTATCCTTGCCGGTAATCTTGATTGCTTCGATACGTTTGTTCTGTCCTGTGGTGCCAAGGATTGTGTCTTTGGAGATATTCTTGTATTCTTTATCGCCTATATCCTTGATATGCACTACTACGTCTGTTTCTCCAACCGGCGCAAGGCGGAACGCTTCGATTCTACGGTTCTGTCCTGTCGTTCCTGACATACGACCATCAGACTGCCAGCACGCCCATCCGATGTCACGGATATGTGACTGGTAAGATACCTTACCGTAATGCTGTACGGAGTCCTGGGATGTTCCACCAGATGTTACCTTGCCGTCAGAATCCTCTTTTGCCGGAGATGCCGTAGCGATGCCGAATGCATTAAGGATACCTCTTGCCAGATCATCCATCTGACCGTTGAATTTGTTCAGATCGCCAGAATTGGTAATGAAGCCATTTTCCAGTAGTCTGTAGCTGTAGCCCCTTGCGGCAGCCCTGTTCGGGTTGGCGAGGTCACTTCTCGGAACGATATTTTTTGCACGCCCCGGGAAGAACGAGCCGATAAAGCTTGCCAGTGCCGTGTCATACTGGTCTGCGCTGTAAGCGGAATTGATAATAACATGACCGCCCTTTGCCGAAGCTCCTGCGCTGTCCATGTGTAACTCCAAAATCTGCCAATCTTTCGGAATATTAAGGCTCATGATTCCATTGTCTGCATACCAGTTTCGGTTCATATCCGCAACCGTAACATTGCTACCACCTAAAGCTAATAAACGAGAAGCTAAATATCTAACTCTTTCTGCTTCTGTATATCCATAACCTACTGCTCCGCAATCACCGGCGCCATGACCAGCGATAATAAATAAATGTGCCATAGTACATCTCCTTTTATGATATTTAGTTAATTAAATTAACATTTTAGCTTAGTTAGATACATTATTTGCAGTTCCGATTTTATAAACATAGTCGCTCATATTACCATAACTCGCAAATTCACAGTCTTTTTCGTAAACTCTCCATACCATTTCACCATCTGAATTAAGTGATGAAATATAACTATAAAGGTTGTTTATTTGTGTGCAATTTACCAAGTTACAAATATTATTTGTTTTTGCGTTAATTTCACCAGACTTCGGATAAATGCTCTGAAATTGTAACCTTCCGGTTCCCAAATCACATTTTATAAAATTCAGTTCTGCGCCTAATATAACAGCACTATTTCCGTTATTGTTTTTTCCGTCATGTACAAGCATTGTTTCGACGGTAGTCGTAACGATTTTGCAAAATTTAATCGTACCTTTTTCGCAAGGACTCATACCAATTCCTATTGCAGGAAATCTCCCTGTATCATCACTTATATTAGGACATCCACCCCAATCAAATATACAGTTTTCGATAAGCCACTCGCCTTGTATCCCCATACCACTACTCTCACAGTGCATAGCATATCTTGTGTTTTTACTTTTTATTGTAAATCCTTTAATGGCTGTAAATGTCCTTGGTAATGAAACGATATGAAAAGCACATTTTTCAACAATGTCACTTCTGATAGGATTTTCTAATCCTGTTGAGCCATTCCATTCGATAATGGTATCTTCTGGATTTCCACTCTTTGATTCGTAAGTAACCCAAGGTTTTGTAATAACACCTTGATATTTGCTTGTCTGTGCTATACCTGCGTATTTGTCTTGTAAATCTGTGTATGTTCCCGGTAATACGATAATTCTGTATCTTTTTGCGTAGGAATTATCGGTAATCGTTTCGTTCGCATGGTAAATAGTAGCAAATGGTTTTTCTTCCGAACCATCACCACTCGTATCTGAGCCTGTGGTTGAGACATATATGCAATATTCTTTTATTACAGAACCATCTATACTTTTTATATCATTTACAGAATCACTTAAACTTTCCAAAGTGTTATTGATATTGTCAATGTCATATTTTGGATTTTTGAACCAGTTAGATTCTTTCTGTGTAATGTCACCAGAATATAATTTTGCACCAACAAATACACCAGATTTCTGCATTTCGGTAATATACATTGTAGTATCATTCGGTATTTCTACATCACCATTACCTGACGCTGTATATTTACCAATCGGTATCCAATTTCCGTCAGTATCTTCATAAAAAGTAAAAAAACCACTCATATTTTCATAATGATATGTTCCAGCCTTTAATGATATTGGATTAAACGATTGATATGTTTCGGATTCAAGTTGTTTTTTAGCACTTTTGTTCCAGTACGTTCCGACACTCGGAGTGCCAATATCATATTCTTTATATCCGCCAACGTGTTCTATTTTGTTATCTAAATCTTCCTTTAGCGAAGCAATGTCCAATGCATTTTTATCTAACCTTTCAGCAGTATCTTTGTATATTTTAAATGATTGTTCTGCCATTTTTAATCGCCCCTTTATATTCCATCATCATATTTTACGATAATGCCGTCTTTTCCATTTGCTAAAAAAGAAAATCCTTTACCAGATGCTTTACCAGAAATCGCATCTCCTGTTTCTTTTGCATCGGCAGCTTTCCCTGGTTCACTCAAGGTTTTATCCGTATTTACTTCTACCGGATTTTCTTTCATGTAATTTTCTACAGCTTGTTTTATATCAGCAGTTGTAGAAGTTGTTTTCTTCCACTCGTTTAATTCAGCATTAAATTTGTAGTAATCTCCTGTATCGGTCATGAGGCAAGAACTTCCGGTTCCTACATATAAAGGTAGCTTATCAAGATCTTTTGAAAGGCCTTCGTAATCTCTTATATTTCCATATTTTTTTACGCAAATAAGACTTCCCATTTCAGGTACATCTTCGCCTGCAAGATATGTTTGTCCGTCTTGTATAACTGTATAATCATATTTCATATTGTTTCGTTGATAACCTCTTACTTTCCATCGTCATACATTACTTTAAGGTTTCTATCAGAGTCAATACTTAATGCAATTTCTCCAATGTTTCACTACTCTTCTTCCGTACTACCAGTTTTGCTATCTTGAACCTGTTCTCTTTCGACTTCTTCCGCAGTTCTGTACAAAACATCGAGATATGGTTTTGATAACGTGTATGCTTTCTCACTATCAGGGAATAGAGTGCTTAATTCAAATGCAAGTTTAGGGTGTGTTCCATCTTTCAGCAAATAATCAAGAAACTGTGCTTTTACAAGCATATTATCCATAGGACTGTGATTTATTACTACTTCAAACTGGCTTGTATCAATCGGACAATCATTCTTTTTAATTCTTATAATGTTAAGAATCACGTCATTCAGTCTTTGTTCCGACTCTTGAACGAATGGGTCTTTCAGCTTTCCTCTTGTTTTTGCCATATCCCATCCATTTCTAAGTTGTACAGCTCCTTGTGTGTCTCCTCCAGTATTTCCCTCTAACTTAGGAATAGCCAGAATCTGCAAGAAATTGTCTATTAAATCCTGTTTCGCTACCTGAGACTCGGATTGATTAAGCTCCTGTGTCATAATATCAACATCGGCTTTATTATCCGTACCATTGTTTGATTTTACGACCAATGCACCTTCCATTTTCATTTGTTTGAATGTTTCCGAATCAACTGTGCAGTTTACGAATTTAACCCACGACTGAACAAACTGCTCTATTCCATCCATTCTATTTGACTGCATGTTATTGATTGCATCAAAAATACTGATAACCAATTCAACGTCAGATATTCTCTCTGGGTTGTTTGGGTATTCTACAATCGGAATATTCCCAAACGCATGTACGCTCCATCCGCTCACTTTTCCATCTTTAATAATGCATTGATGTGTTTTTGTGTGGCATACTTTATACCATTCTCCCTTAAGGTTTTTCAATTCCTGTACGGAAACGATAGGTTCATCGTTCAGAGAAGAATATATAATGTATGTGTTCATCGGAGTTGGCACTGTAATTCTAAATGGAATGGTTGATTTTTTGTCTTTTACAATCTGAACCGCCAAAAATCCAGTTCCAACAGCTGATTGCCATTCACCGCATTTAATGTTTCTTGCGTGCTTATGTGCTAATCTTAGATATGTATTATATCTGTCAACATATTCGCTTATATCTTCCTTGATTGTGCTTACGCATTGTAGCGGTTCTCCGTATGTCTGACCTACTTTAAATTGGACAGCCTCATACGCATGGTTCTCGACAATTTTGTTTATTATATCGTCTCTTACAATCTTTTTACGATAAAGAATCGGCTGATCTCCGTGTACATAATCCCAAAGGTACTTCACTACCCGTTTATTAAAATAAAACGTTCCTAGAGTTTCGCCTACAATTTCCAGAATATTATTCTGGTCGACCTCTTCAACGTCAACATATGCAATTTTTCTTCCATATTTTCCCATTACAAGGTCTTGTAGTGTCCCTTTATTCATCGAATTACCTCTGCATTCCAAATGTCATACCGCTGCTACAATTTCTTAACGGTATTGGTTTAATTTCCGTTTTTCCTCCGATTGCATGATACACAACCCGTTTGTTACACTTTTTACATTTGCATATTTTGTTCATCGTAGATCGTCCATCATATGTGCCTACTTTTCTATGGCATTTCGGACAATAAATTGTTTCTTGAATATACTCGTTCATTTTTTTCTCCATAAAAAATACGCCCTGCCTGTTTGGCAAGACGTATTTTCTTATCTTTCAGAAGGACATTTCCGGTTAAAGAATTTTTGTTCTTTTTCTCTGATTATAATAATACACCTTTTTTTTAGTGAATTGTGTGAAACTTATAAATATTTGCTTATAATTTTACTTACTAAACTTCTATCTATTGACAAATTATCAGCTATCTGTTGTTGGGTCATTCCTTCGATAAAAACGCACTTGAAAATCTGCCTATCTCTGCTCATTGGAATTGTGTCTATAAATGATTCAATTTCTTCTGTATATTCAATTAAGTCATTTTCTTTTGTTCTCAAACGGTTAACCTTTTTTCTTAGAAGTTTTTTTCTTTTTTCGTAAAGTGTTATTGGAAATCCTTCAATTTTAAATCCCTGTATTCCTCCTAGACCTCCGGTTACTTTGTCACACACGGTACCTTCTGCAATAAGATCTGATATGGAGTCTTCTGTTTTTTTTATTTCTTTTTTTATCATCTCAATTTCCAATTGCATTGCCTTATACTCGGACAATTTCTCTTTTGTCAGAAAATTTGCATTCATTACCGGTACCCCCCTCTAAATGGATTATGTACAGCTTCAACTTTTGACGGTTCCCACGTTCCTTCGATAAAATATGCCAAAGACGCCAGACAGTCAGGGGCATCTTCATGTTTGTTTTTTCCTTTTATCGTGAAAGAAAATAAGTTTCTCATAAATGCCCTGTATTCCTGACTTCTACACCCAGTATCTCTGAAATACCATTCACGAATAGAACCGGCTTTATCCCAAATCCTTTGAGTTTTTCTCATTGAAGTAGGTGCATACTGAGAAACAAGGTTTATTTTGTGTCCTTTTTCTCTAAGCATCGTATCTACTTCATCTTTGTAACCCTCTCCACCTTGGTTAGCTTCGAAATACGCACTTCCGATATTGTGATCAATTATCATATCAACAACTTTCGGTTTAGTTATCTTCTTTTCAGAATTATCAAATATGGCATCATCAATATAAATCGATCCATCTTCATACATATATGCTACAGCAAAAGCCAAATAGTCTTCTCCACCAAGTGCAACGTCACACGCTGCGCAGATGCGGTATGGTTCTTCAGCCGGAAGTACTCCATTGTAAAATTTCATGTGTTCCTGACTAAATACCGCTCCGTCACGTTCAATCGGTTCCTGTTGACACTGTGCATACCATCCAGCCATATCATCATTTTCCTCGAATTTTGCACGCTCAATACGGTAATATTTCGTCGAAAAACCTACTCCATAATCATAATCAAAGTTACTCTCATCCGTTTCCGGGTCAAGAGCCGGTATTTTAAGTACATCAAATCGAATATCTTGTGCTTCTGGATTGTTTTCCAAGAAATCACGCCGATTCATGTAAATATCTTTCAAACTCCAAATTGTACCGTTATATACAACTTTGCATTTTTCTTTTTTACGTTTCATTACGTTGTTATCAAAGATAATCTGCTTTCTACGCAAGATGTCAGGGTTTAATACATCCTGAATACCTTCCAGAATATCGTCGATAATAAGCCATCCGTAGGCATCGTATTCACCATTCAGACCAGATGTGAGACCTTTTCCAGATAAAGACTTGTACTTTTTCTTACGTTGCAAGTCCACCTTATTATTTTTTGCATCCGTATCTACAATAATTGCTTTTGGGAAAATATCAGAAAAACAATAGATTGGATCCGTCCAGATTTCTATAACGCCATCAAGAAATGCTCCTCCAAGTCCTTCTTTGTATGTCACATACAGGTTACTTGCTTCTGTATTGCGTGCGCACTTCCAAGAAGTAGCAAGCGTAAGTTCCTGACTCTTACCCACGCGGGCAGGCATGTGAACAAACAATTCATCTAATTCATCATCTTCAAGCAGTTGGAGCTTGTCTGTTACAAGCTTTAGTGTTTTTCTTCTCGGTTCATAGAACCTATCTCTTCTTTTTCTGTTTTTTTCAACATACAGCATGTAGCTATCCAAAACATCCGGTGCTTCCATCTTTAGCAGCTTGTAGTAAATATTTATCAATTCAAATTCTGTCTTATTTTCTTGCGCAAAGTCCTCAAGCTGTGCAAATGTGCCACCTGATTGCTTTTTTATCAAATAATTGATAATTTCTTTTGCTCGATTTGAGACTTTTACGCCGTATTTAATGTCGTGTTCCGTGCAAATAGCTGTTTGAGTAGCCATTACATAAGCATTTAGCACCTGTCCGTCAATTTCATGATTTTTTATATAATCTTCATACCCATTTACAGTTTTTACCAAGTATTCACTTGCCATAACAAAAAAAGTGCCTCCTAACTAAAAAAAGTCAAGAGACACTTCTCTGTTCCACATCCGCATCCGGACAATGGCGATCTTTATTAATTTTCTGTGAGAATATAGTTCATCCTATTTCACAACTTTTTCCTTGTGGTAAGTAACTTTCAATCCCTCTTTAACAGGTCTGATTGTAACAGTGTATCCAGCCTCTACCAATTCTGTTACTTTTCCTTGTGACATATACAATTGTTTGACAATTTTTTCTTTTTTATCGCATTCATTCTGGATCATAGTTTCCGAAGTCCTCCGTTACATACTAGCATAGCGAGATATTATTTTCTTTGCATTTTTCTTATTGCTCATCTTTGTATGCATCTCCATTTAACGTCCATATGTATTCTGCTTCAAACAATCCTTTAGGAAACGGTTCTCCCATCAAAAGTTTTCTGAGATATTTTCTGAAGGTAGGCTCACACATTTCCGCCATTTTAGCTGCTTCCGCCATTGTAACTTTTCTACTAGCAAAAGCGTTGTATGCATCACAAAATTTTTGAGAATCAAATTGTTTTTGCTTACTCATATTACACTCCTCACATTCACATTTACAACTAGCCAAGGCGGAATCGAACCTGCGACACACTGGATATCAGCCAGTCGCTCTACCACTGAGCTACATGCCGAAAGTAAAAATTGCATTTTCAGAATATGATTAGGGCTTCCCCTTATTCAATCATGGTAAAAGTCATGTTCTGCCACTGTGATGATAGGTCTGAGCTTCCGAGAGCGACTCTTGGCTTCCTACCACTGTCTAAGCACACATGGGATTGATACCCGTAAATTTCACGGTTCTTTCAGAATTGTTTGTAATGTTTTTTCTTATCCTTAAAACATTTTTCTTTTTAAATAAAACTTTGCCATACCGCTACTTTAACGAATTTCTTGTGTTATACTCCGATCTCTCAGATTCAAGGCAAATCAGCTTATTGAGAATTTCCAGTTAGTCCGTAGTCTCTCACACCACTCACATCACTGGATTATTTCTGCACCGCAGACGTCTATTTTACGCTAACCACAAGGATTCTGCTATTGACTTCTCTGTGATGATACACTGCAAGGCATTGTTGACGGTTTCCATCTCCACCAATGGAATCACTTCCAGTGGAAAGAATCAGCTTATCCAATATCTCGAACAAGCCTATCTCGTTACCTTTGCATCTCGGCAGGACTGAAAAATCCATCTGCACCGAGGTAATCATATTTTGAATTTGCAATACGGTTTTTAGTGTATGATAACGCTTATTTGATTTACTATAGTGGATTGGATAATGTTAATAAGTGTTTTTTCAAGAACCGCTTAACTTGAAATAGCAGACATGGGAGTCGAACCCATTATTCCAAGGGTATGAACCTTGTGTGATTATCCGTTTCACTCTCCTGCTTTAATTGTTTGACTGGAAGACCGCCGTCTATTACATATCGCTCCGCAATAAAACCAGTCGAGGGACTAAAAATGTGCAACTCCGTGTTACCAACCACGGAAAGCTACCGTTCGGACTCGAACCGAAAACCTGTTGATTCGTAATCAACTGCTCTATCCAATTGAGCTATGATAGCAGATAGTAAATGCGGTTTTTATGTAATTTACTACCAGAGAATGCGATGGCTTTTAATAGTTCCTCGTTTTCAAGAACCGCAAAAACTTGAAAAACGCCGTATGAAGGAGTCGAACCTCCAAGTCGTTTCCTACCGAATGTCTAAAAAACATCTCCAATACCATTATTGGAATACGGCTTGCGATGGCGTTTTACCAAAATTACCATCGTTCATGTGTTTGGAACCTACTAAAGAAAGGTAAACTCTTTTTGCATCCTGTGACTGTCAGTATCTTCGCAAAGATATTGGGTTGATTTCCACGAAACCCACCAGACCTTGTGACGGTCTTTTATTCAGCTTTCCGCTAGTGGGTAATGAAAGGATAGTGCGCTCATGCCAGCGCACGCATGAAAAAAATCTATCGAAATTTTAACTAATCGGCATAATGTAAATTGGCGTCTTCGCCGTATACGCTTCGTGGATTTCATCAAATACTCCACGTGCTCTATTTTCTGTGTTGTATTGTCCAAGTATCATCTTTGAGACACCAACAGAAATTATATATTTTCCATCGACAGATATGTCGTAATTTTCAAATTCAATTGATTTTGTTTTGTCTTGGTTTATTATTCTCATTTTCTCTCATGATCCATGCCGGTTTGATGGTTTCCGGCATGGATTTTTGTTTAATTACTATAGGTTTTAGTTTTAAAAGCGATCAAGATATAGATTCTGCATTTATTAGGCGGTGGTCGTCCTCTTCTCATTTTAGTCTCCGTGATATATTATTATTCACACCCGTTGAGCATTTACGGGATGGAATCTCATTAATTTGTTTTCTGCCATTTATCTTTGTGTTCCATCTGGCATTCAACCATTTCCCGGATATTTATTCTCTCTTGCTTTATTCCGTGCCCCTGACGAAATAGCTCACATTCAAGTACGTTTCCACATTTGGAGCATTCATCCGTAATTTCTTTACCAAATATCCGCATCTCTATTCTCCTGCAAGAAATAATGTGATTTTTTCAGCCAATGCATACGCTTCCTTTTCGCATCCGCGTCCGTATTCGCAAATTGTCGACCTGATTCCATCAAGCAGCGCATTGTAAAATACATCATGTTTCTGTATCTCATCCGTCACAATCTGGCAAGATGTTTCAAGTACGACTCCGTGCGCTTTTTCTTTTATGATTTTATCTTCATTCATGTTGTTCTCCTCTTACACCCGATTATCATTAAACAAAAACGAAAATGTTTGTGATTCAGGCACTTTCACACCACACAATGCGCATGTTAGCCGAATCGCAGTGTTCCTATCTCCGCATTTTTGTAAAACTCACAATAAATCTCATAAAACATATCAACAGCTTCTAGCATTTCTTTATCAACCATCAGATAACCCTCCAAAAGTTTTTCACATCTTCTACCCTGAACATAGCATTCACAGAGTCTTTATTGTAAAAACAAATGATTTTCAATTCCGTATCTATCGAACATCTGGTAGCTGGAACGTGGCAAATACTATTATCTGTTTCAACTACGTAAGTCGGTTCAATTGGTTTTATATCTCCGTAAATCATGCATCAATCTCCTACAAATATCTAATAATCAAACTGATAGCTGCTATAACCGCAATCACAAATGTTATCATGTAAGTGAATCCAGAAATCATAAATAATATCTTCTCACCTGTTTTGTAATTGGTTGTACAAGCAATCCTGAATTTATTACCGGCACTTAAAGTATTGAAATATACTCCCGCAATGATATAAAGAGCTATGTCGATAACTAATAGAATTAAAGTGATTTTGATTAGCATATTGATTCTCCTTTAGTGTGGGGCTTTTTGTTTTTTTGGGAATTCGGAGGACTTAGTAGTGGCTTTTTCAAGTTCTCATTTAACCCCCTCCCCCTGTTTGATCTGTATTTTTCAATCTATACGACAAACACTTATTTGTCACATACATTAGCATCATTTTTCTACGTGTCCGCTTAATTTCGTAATGTGTTCAATGATTTATTTTATCATTTTGTTTTCTGCGCATTGAAATATTAAAATATATCAATCTTTTTCCTCGATTCCTTCCGGTTCTACGGGTCCGAGCCTTGGCAGCTGTTGCGCTGTGAGCATTGGCTCACGTTCTTTTTCTCTGCTGACTCCTGGTAGGTTCCAGCTGTGCCAGTGATTAAGTGATGGCAATACTTTCATCGGGTTAGTCTTGCGATCTTGTAACATAGCTTCTAAACTCTGCTCATTGTCAGACATAATTTGTTTAGCGAAGTCTATTTTCTGACTATTTAATATATTGCTACTTCCTTTACCATCAAAATACTTACTACCATTATTCCAGTTATACAGTGTTTGTTTAGTAATACCAGTAAAGTCTAAGAATCCCTTAATATTTAATATCTGGTTATGGCTAAGGCATATATGTTTATATATATTATATGCGTTTACAACCTTGGTGTCACAATAATCTCTGTAGTTATCGTCATACAATAAATTTCTAACATTTGGCTTTATGATGGTATCATGTATCGTGTTAATGATATCCAGCCATATCACCGGTGGTATATTACTCTCGTCAATGCCTGCATCAATGCAGTAATTTGTGATCAGGTCCTTAACCACTGTCTTGAGATTATCCGGAGTTATAGCCATGCACAATTCATCGCCAGATTGTAATTCTTGTTCTTTCTTTCTCCTTGCCATGTTCTACACCTCCACACCTAAAAAAATAACGCCCACAAATAGATCTTGGTACTGATCCATCTGTGAGCGTGTTACACTTCTTTCTTGCCGTCCTTGCTCTCTTCTCCTATCCTTTGCAGCTGTTTATTCCCTCACACGGCATCTGGGACAACTTGCCAGTAATCATATCGGCGGGATTCGGTTCTGTTGTTTATATATATAATACACAACAAAAGAGAAAAATACAAGTGCAATTCTTGAAGTTTTTGAGATATCGCAATGCGTGGAACATCGTGGAAATTTGGACTTTGATTTTGCGACTTTTTCTGGGCATAATATGAGACCATCGAAGATGGTTGAATATTATGTCTCTTTTTAATTCTAAATCTAAACCTTAATCTTAATCTAAACCTAAATCTATATCTGCGGAAACATTTTGGAAACAATTTGTATACATTTTGGAAACATTGTACCCACAAGCACAAAAAAGACAGCCCCGAAGGACTGCCTAAAATTATGCTATTTAATCCCAGTTGATAGAATCATGACTAACTGTATCACCGTTTCTTAAATCCTGTTCAGCTTCTTTCAATGCTTTTTGTTCGCTCGGTGTCAGCTTTGTATAATCCGGATCCCATGCAACAACTAATTTTTTAATAAATTCAAGTGCAAAATCTTGATCACTTTCCGGAAGTATTTCAAGTAAACTTGTAGCTTTCTGGACTGTTGTATTCATGTTTATTCTCCTTTCATTGAGGGGATTATTTGTATATATCCCCTCTTGAATCAATATCAAAAATATACAGTATTTCAATTTCATTATCACTTAAAAAATTATATATAATTCTATATTTTCCAACTCTTAAGCGTTGCCTGCCGTCTGTATATCCTTGAAGTGTTTTTATATCTCCTTTCGGTGGATCTTCTGTTAATCCCTCAATAGCTTTTTTGATTCTCTGTTTTGTCGGTCTGTCTTGCTTGTTGATGAATTTAACAGCTCTTTTGGAATACTCTATTTTCACGCTTTCACCGTCCTTTCTCCGCTTGCCTCGGTGACTTGTAAGCTGTGTTCCTTACAAGTATTATTATATTCTTTTGTGCCTTATATGTCAATATGTTTTTGTGCCTTATTTTAAAATTTTTTCGTCATGTTCGAGCTTTTCGGCAACAGCTAATTTGATAAAGTCGTTTATGCTTTTATATCCAAGTGCTGTTATCCTTTCTTTTGTGCCGGTCTGGAATCTGCAATTGACACGTTCAAATTTATCGTCATATTTATATATAGCTCGCCTTTTCGCTTCTGTAGTCTTTCTTTCTTTTGCTTCCATCGTATTCCCTCCGTTTTATTTTTTATATTTCCATAATACTATATTGTGCCTTATACGTCAATCAATTATTTCACTTTCTTATATAAGTTATATTATAATTTTGTGCCTTATGCACAATACACAATTTGCGCTATGCTTTGTGCCTTGCATTTTGTTTATTATGTCAATTGTTTTTGTGCCTTATATCATGTATTATATAACCATAGCAACGAACAAACAAAAAGCCGATCGGAACAGCTGACAACTAAACCCGATCGGCACCAATCAAAAAAAATATTTAGAAAGGTAAGCCCATTATATCAGGGCGAAAAGGAAAAGACAATGAGTAAATATTTTAAAGCTGTTAAATCATATGAGGACTTAAAGAACCAGTACAAGAAATTATTGAAAGCAAACCACCCGGACAACGGCGGAGATCTCGAAGCAATGAAAGAAATCAATGTGGAATATGATGCACTCTTTGCAGTCTGGAAGAATAAAAAAGAAGTTGAGACAGGCGAAGAAATCAACGAAACCGCAGACAGCACAAGAAGTCAGTTCTACACTATGTTTGGATGGGAAGGAAGCAACCACGATTGGAACAGATCACTAAAAGAAGTCGCTCAGATCGTCCGCACATACGTAAAAGAGAAATACCCGACTTACAAATTTAGCGTCCGTACTTCTTATGCTTCTATGTGTCAGGAGTTGCACGTTGACTTGAAAGAAAGCCCGGTAGAAGTATATAAGACAGCGGAAGAGCTCACAGATGACGAAAAAATTAAATTCTTAAATAAGGCATCGCGCAATAATTACTGGACTCTTGACAGCTGGAACGATACGGAATTTAAAGAGGAATATAACCGGATTACATCCGAACACGGTAATTTTTTCAAAGTAATGAACGACATAACAAGCGCAGTCGTGGCGGACGTTGACGCCTTCGTGAAATCTTATAATTATGAAGATTGCGACGGCATGATTGACTATTTCGACGTAGATTTTTATTACTTCGGATGCTGCCAGGATAACGGCGCAGGAATTAAGATTGTATCGAAAACGGCAAGAATCAAGAATAAGAAAGCCAGCGTTAAAGCATCCAGTAAAAAAGAAGAACAGCCACAGTCGGAGCAGATCGAAGCAAAGACGGACAGCATCAGCTATAAGATCACACATGGCGAAGACACGCGCGACGGTTCCGAGTTATGGCTTGTAAGAATTAACGAGACACTCACAAGAGAACAATATCTTGCAGAAAATAAAGCAATGAAGGATCGCGGCGGATATTACAGCAAATTTAGACACGCATTTATTTTCCGAATTGATCCAACAGAAATTTTGAAAGGAGAAAAGACAGCATGAAAGAAATTTGTGTAAAGAAAATACCGTGTTGCGGGTGTCCTGAAATGGACACTTGCACGCTTGAAAAATCCGAAAATCTCTTGAAAGAATTATTCACACGATACGGAAATTACAGTAAGGAAATGAGCGAAAAAGTTATTAGAATTTACGAGCAGCACCCGGAGAAGTTACACACCGAAAAAGATATATTACACTATTTCGACAAGGCTCAGAAAGATATTGAACAGCTTGAAAGGGTTATTTTACAGCTGAAAGCATACGAAAACGCATTGACCGAAAGATACAACTTTATCAAGACAGCACCGACAAAGCAGAAAATAAAGCTATACCGGGAAAAGAGATGGAAAGACAAAGTTTATTATTTTATTCTTTTCTATTCTGTGAATCTGACAGACGGCCACGAAGAACTAATGCAATCTATCAAATACACAGGACAAGAACGTCGAAAAGCCATTGAAGATTTTGAAAAGCTCCAGAAAGAAAAGAAGAACGTTATTTTTGAAAAAGATATAGAGAAACGATCTTGGGAACGCTAAATAAAGACAAAATAAAAAGTCGGACGTATCCGGCTTTTTTGATGCCAGGAAAAGAGCCAATTCATGCACGATATCAGCGGTGGTTTATTGTCGCTTGCCGTGATCTGGTGGACGTGTAGCAGCTCCAGACAGAAGAGAAAGAACCGATCAGACAAAAAAGAATTGATTTTATATCTATTTTGTAGTATGGTAATGATAACTACAAGCTTGTATTTGACGTTTTAAGGGTTTTGCGCGCGCTAAGTGATAACTTATGCCATGATGTATTTATACGCCTCACATCGTCAAATAAGAGCGGAACAGGCACAAAATAACAGTATATGCATATATAAAAAATATGTTCAAGGAGTCGTCTAACTGAACGTCTTCCCGGACATATTTTTTGTTTGCAAAAAAATTGCATATTTTGTTTTGGGGTGTGAAATTTTTTCGGAAGAGCAGTAGTGGCTAGAAAAACCCCCTTAAAACGCGCGGCTTTTTCAGGTTTTTGAAAAAAATTTATTTATTTTTCTTCCCTTTTACACCTCGTCTTCAAAGTTTGCCTTGGCAATCGTGGCACGTCTGGCGGATTCTTTTTCTTCGTCAATCGGAACATCTTCGCCATTCGCTTTTTTCCTGATTTTTTCCACGTATTTTTTGTACCATTCTTCCTCTTCTTTCTTGCTTGCTTCTTCTTTCTCTTTCTTCTTTCTGGCAGTTTCTTCTTTCATGATCCTGTTGTTTTCCGATTTCTCGTTAAGCATTTCCTGAAGCTGTTGAATGGTAATTTTCTTTTCTTTCACATTGGTTTCCGGCACTGATTCAGCGGAAATAATTTCCTGTTTCTCAGATGTTTCAGAGCCATTTTCCAGAGATTTGAGCATCCTTGCTACAGCTTCGTTAACAAAAGCGTTATATGTGTATCCGTATGATGTTATTTTTTCCTTTGTTCCTTTGGGTAAAATGCTTCTAATAACGTCTTTGTTCTCTTCATATGACTGAACTGCTTTCTTTTGTGAATCTGATGTTCTTTTCATAATGCGACCTCCTTTGAAAAAATAAACGAATATTCTAAATACATTATATAATTTATTTAGAAAAAAAACAAGTATAAATACATTATATAATTTATTTATATAATTGCAATTATTCATAAAACCCTTAAAAACGCTGTGTTTATAAGGGTTTTATTGACGAACGATATAATGTAATTATATCTAATTGTATTTATATAATTTATTTATATAATGTATTTATATAACTACCGTTATATCATTTATTTATCCATCTTGTAGCTATAAGTAAAGTTAAGGATTTCCTGTGCACGTTCTCCCATATCTGGGAAGAAATCAAGTAAATCAACGTCTTTTTCAAGCTTATTTCCCGTCTGTTCCTCATATATTTCCTTTGCTGTCAAAGTATCAAAGAAATTATTCAAGTATTCAAACAGAAAATCCAGAAATTCTTCCACGGAGCAATACATTTTAATAGCGCATGGTTTTATCTTCCAAAGGTTCTTCCGATACCAGTTTTTCGCCGGTGGTGCTGGACAATTCGCCACATTTGGCACTTTTCCCTTGGTTTCAAGGCGTTTTCCGGTGATTTCATGCTCCATTTCGTGAAATCTGTTGATATATCTGGCAGTAAAGACCGTTCCTTTTCTTCCGGTACACTTGTGCGCAATGAACTCGCAGCCTTTCTTGGTGATGTTGTAGTAAGGACGGCTTTCACCTTTTCCATCTAAATAGGTAGAATCAGTCCAAAATTCGGTTGAATCAATAAAACCATCTTCAACGCGCGCATTTTTGCGCTGGTTATTTTTAACCACCTCAATTTTGAGGGCGTTAAATTTTTCTTCTTCGGATGACTCGTCATTTTTAACGAGTCCTAAAAAATTGTTTGATTCTTCAATGTATTTACTGTATTTTTGAATGTCTCTAACTAGATTATCATGTCTCTTTTCCATCATCTTTGCAACTTCCAGAGAAGTCAGAGTCGCATTGAGCATTTGCATATTATTCTTCATATCCATGTCCTCCTTTAAGATCAACGGAAAACTCAATAATCCAGTGCTTGATAAATGATTCCAGGTACGCAAGTGCTCTATCACTATCGATTCTGTCTATCATTTGATGTAATTTTTGTCTGTTATCCATAGCTTTGTTCATAATAAAAACTCCTTTTCAAAAAATGTTCTTGAAAGAAGTTTCCTAATGCATTATAATATTTGCGGAAGGAAACTTCTAAGTTGTTGGAGATTCACTATTACTTTGGTCGGTAGGTGTGAATCTCTATTTTTTAATTTCAGACTTTAATTTATGAATCCCTCTCCTTATCCCCTCTGTCTTCGGAATTTCTTCTTGCTTGCAATATTCATCAAGAATTTCCTTTGTTTCATCGTCTAATCTTACGTGAATAGGGTTTGATTTTGGGTTCTCAATTTTTGGTCTTCCTATTTTTGGACTCATATCTTCACCTCACTTTTTGTAGCCCTATAATTAAAATAATATATGTAGCCCGAAAAGTCAACACCAAATTACTCATTTTCCTCATTATATTGAATTTCAATCCCTTTCCTGACGATCTCGGACTTAGATACAAAGTGCTTTTCCGAAAGATACCTTAATTTTTCTTCGATTTCGTCATCATATCTGAATTTAAGAGTATGATTCTTAGGAATATTCGTTGGATTTGCACTTTCGTTAATATCCATGGTAAAACCTCCTATCTTTTGTGGGTACAAACCATAACATATTGTACCCACAAACTACGATACGTTGTACCCACAAACCAAACATATTGTACCCACAAAGCATAATAGATTGTACCCACAAAGCAACGGGGCAAAGCTGTTACACTCTGCCCCGTTTGCAAATTATCTCTCGTTCTTGCCTGCCAGATATCCAAGCTTAAGCGCATAAATAAGTGCTTTTGTTTTGCCAAGTGTAGCGAAATCAGCCACGGTCAGCAAAGAAAAAAACTCTTTTGAGAACTTCTCACTTATTTCTCTGCTTGACAGCTCTTTTGTTTTGTTATCCAGTTCATTCATTACCTCTGTTAATTCATCTCTTGTTATCTTTTTCATTACATATTCTCCTGTTTATATATTGCTCTTGTAAGAAGCAGCAACAAATGATATGATAGTTTTGTCAGAAGTTGATGCTTCTGTAGTTTCTTAGAGTAATCGTTTAGGTCGCCAAACTTTCAACGGTTACTCTTTTTCTTTTATAGTTTCGTACTGCAAATCTATTCCGTCTCTAATGACTTCTGATTTGTTTTTTCCAGTTTTTTCCGAAACGTATTCAAGTTTTTCGATAGTTTCATTGTTTACTCTTAAATGAATCAATTTGTTTATTGGGTCATCTTTGATTTTTTGACCTTTTACTGGCGACATCGTTTTTCACCTCCTTTAATGTAATTACATTATAAACTGTGTAATTACGTTAGTCAAGTATAAAAATAATATATTTAAAAATACTGTGATATATGCTAGCATTATTGAGGATTTCGGAGCACTCCGATTTGAAACGAGAGTGCTAAAACATGAAAATTATCGTGGATCTACAAGAGATTTGTTGTGACAAAAGTCAATAGTTTTTTATGAATTTTAATAAAAAAGAACTACCTAAAATTATATGGCAGTTCTTTTTACATTAGTAAGCTATTTAATTTTTCAGGCCTTCCGCCTTTTGTGTTTCCCGATTTAAAATCGGAAAACTCGATTTCTCAAAATTCTTTAATGTCAGCCCAGTATACATCAAAATCGGAAAATTAACTTACTATTGAAATATATAAAAATATATAGTAAAATATGGTTAAATCACTTATCGAAAGGGGCAAAAAGGAATGAAAGTTTGGAAATTAGTATCTGGTATATTGTCAATCGTGCTGTTTTTGATTGTATCTTTTCAGTCATGTGCAGCCGGAATCAGCAACACATTATCAGATAATGGAGAAGTTGGAGGTTCAGCGGGAGTATTAGTTGCGATCTTCTTATTGGCAGGCGGAATTGTTTCAATTGCTACAAGGAACTCAAAAGGAAAAGGCGGAAATATTGCACTTATCATACTGTTTGGATTAGCAACAATCATTGGTCTTGCATTAGCTGGAAGCTACTTAGATCTTAAAATTTGGGCAGCTTGGTGTGCGATAAATGTTGTACTTGCTATTATTGCATTAGTAAAAACTCCAAAAAATAAATAACACCACAAAAAATAAGCGACCTACGTAGGTCGCTTTTGTTTGGTGGTTATGCAGCTTTCATATCAAATAAATTGAGTATAAATTTTCTTCCAAGCTGAGTTATTCTTCTGTGGTAAATAACACGTCCATTATCAAGAACGTCTTGCTTTATTTCTTCGTATCCGCAATTGCTATAATCGGAATACATAACCCATGTTCCGTTTACTTTGTATTGTATCTTTTTATCAGAAAGAATTTTGTTCAATTCAACAGCACTCTTCAGACCGATTTCTTTTGCAATTTCAGTCATTGTGTAGGTCTTGTTAACATGCATCAAAATAGAATTGGTACGTTCTGCTTCTACTCTCGCTGACCGTTCTTCTTTTAATCTAGTTAGAAGCTCGATCCCGAAATCCGGATTATTTAAAATATTATCAATCACGTTATCTGTAGCGTAAATTCCATTCTTTCTGATGCATGGGAGAACTTCATCAAAAACCCACGTTTCAAACCTTTCTGCTGATTCTAATTTACTATGAGTGATAAGTCGGTACAGATCACCTTCTGAGATAAAATTAACATCTTGCATCTTTCCACTGATAGGGATACTGTGTTTCGCCGTAGCCCTACAATGCGCAGAAACTGCATCATTTGGTCTTTTATATCCAAGTGCCGACGCTACATCGCTGCCACAAAAATAGGGTTTTCCGTCAATTTCTGCCATTCTTACTTTTCCAAATTCCTCATTTTCAAACACTTTTAATTCATTCATTTTTTCTTCTCCTTTTTTCGAAAAAATATTGTTTTTTTCCAAAAGGATATGTTAAAATAATTTAGTAAATATCCTTTTGGATTTTGTTACATTAAGAGTTGTTCACTTTGGTCGGTTGGCAACTCTTATTTTTTTGTCAGAAATAGCAGAGCCTAACTTAATAGACTCTGCTCTGTTCAATTAGTAACCAGTCGCTTCACTGGTCGTTATTCCGTTCTATTTTATCCAGCACCTTCACTGGAGTATTTTGTCTTTACAAACAAGATACCAATAAATATATAAAAAAGTCAATGTCAAAAACTAAAATTCTTTTTGAGTAAAAAACAGAGCCTATATTTCAAGACTCTGTTTTCGTACCGCCTTTTGCTGGAGACAATGAAGTGTACTTATCTTCTGGACAATTATTATTATATCAGAAGAAGTGGACATGCGTAATGGTAGAATTTTAAAAATTATGCATAAATCTCGTTTTCCGTAAGATTACTCAAAATAAAATCTTCCATGTTAAAAATATCACGCCCGTAAGTGGCTAGAAAGTCAGCAACTTGTTCTTCTACTTCTATCGGCATATATATGTTGTTCATAAAGCACCAAACATGGCATAATTCATGAGAAATTACCTTATCAAGGAATCTCCCGTGTAACAAATTGGAAAGATATACTGTTCTGGTAAGATTGTCAGTAACCCCAACACTTAGAGAGCCATCACTACGCCTTAAAAGATTACTTCCTGGTGCTACAAACTCTACATGCCACTCCACACCGTTTATTTCAAAAATCATAAGTGTTGCACAAGAGTCTGTAGTTTTGCTTTCAACATTGTTTTTTCTTCCGGTGTAGAATCGGAGATCATTTCTGTAACGTCATCGGAAAGTTCTCTCATATAGGTTTCAAGGTCTCTCATTTTGTGCTGTTTGTTCTCTGGTGTATCACTAGAGTACATCTGTTTTGACTCCATATAGGTTTTTCTGCTCATTCCGCTCTTTCCCTCTCTGGAATCTCTCATACCGGAATCACCGCCGTAATAATTCCTATCAGTTTTTCTTTCACGTCCTGTTTTTCTAGGATATGAATACATGCGATCCATGTCAATGTCCATATCTCTGTACATTTCAGGAGTCATATGCCAGTAAGGAGTCTCGTCGAATCCTCTACGCATACCTCTTCCTTTTGGGGCAAATCTTCCAGAAGAATAGCGCCATTCATCATAGTACCGTCTTCCTTCATCATCTCCATATTCTTCCTTAAAACGCTTCAAAAGATACTTTTCTTCTTCCTTATCGTCCTCTTCGGCTTCTTCCATTGCTTTTGCGATTCTTGCGTGATATTCAGCGTCAGCAAGGTCTTTAATCATATCTACGACCTCACCAATCGGATATGACCCAACGCACGTCTGATCGCTTTCGATGGCTTCTTTTGTACACTCAGTAAGGCTTTCTATCATTTCATGAATTCTCTTGATATGCATACAATTCACCTCCTACGCTTCACGTGTGACAACAAGATTTGCATTTGCTACATTGATTGCCTGTGTGCTTGTGTTTTTAACAGCGATATTTGCACAGCATCCGGCCGGAACATCAACATAGATGCCAGAAGATACGTTGTTATACTGGTCAACCGCTGCCGGAGTGCTAATCATCTGAGAAGATAGAACCGGCTCTCCACTGATCGCAATTGCGAGTGAGATCGCTCCGGCTGTTCCTCCTGTCGGTACTGCGATATTTGCTGAAAAATCAACAAAATAACGTGCTCTACACTGATTTGTGATTCCTCTCAGAGTCACAATTCCAGAACCCTCACGATGTTTAATGCAGTTATTTCCTTGAACTGCCGTGTTTGTAAAGATAACATTTTCGTTCGCTGCTACTTCTTGAGCGGAAACAGCTAAATATTCAGCCATAGTTTTTACCTCCATAATTTAAGGGACAAACTATTTTTAGTCTGCCCCTTGTATTCGTAATACTGCTTATAGCAGACATAACATTTAAGTTAAGTTACTCTTCCGTCTTGGAAAGAATCTCCAAGATTTGATTTTGATTGGAAATTATCTTCTCGAGATACTCCCTGTCCTGTCTCTGCAAGGCTCTTAGCAAATCATCATTAGACGTTTGCTTCTGATCTTTGTCGTATCCAATCATCTGCAAGATAACGGAAAAGACATTCAACATATCAAGAAAAGAATAGTTTCCGTTTTGATTATTGGTCATTAACAACCACATCCATTACATCCGCAGTTGTTATAAGCATAGCCATAAAGGTTAGCAGCTGGGAATGATGGTACCGGTGTAGGTCTTATTGCGTCGATAATCTGGTTTGTCTGAGCAGCCATCTGGGTTGTAAGCAATGCACTCTGTCTGTCCTGAGAAGCTGCGCGCCTAAGATCATTGTTTTCAGCCTGTAAAGTAGAAATTTTTTCGTTGCAAAGATAATCAAGGATTGCTCTGGTGCCTGCGTTCTGGCTTTCAATGATATCACGAGTATTCGTATTCATTGTGTTCTGAAGTGCGCAGGTGTTTGTTGCCATATTGTAGTTTACGCCCTGAATAGCTTCTCTTGTTTCGCAACAGCAATTTGCAAGTTGAGACTGCAAAGCGTTGGTGTTCTGCATATTTGCGATTGTGTCTGCGTTAATGGCCTGTTGGATTCCATAGCCAGTCTGCATGATGTTTGTATTTACGCCATTGAATCCAGTGAGCATACTGTTGTTCACGGCATAGAATCCATCACACAAACCGTTGTTGATTCCATCAAGTTTTCCGACGATATTCTGGGTATCAAATCCTCTTTGCAATGCGGAGTCAGTGTAGTAACTAGAATTTGATCCGTTACCGCCCCATCCTCCGTTTCCCCATCCTCCGAAAGCGAAGAAAAGAACAAAAAGGATAATCCACCAACCGTTACCGTCTCCAAAACCGTCGCTCCTGTTTCCATCATAAGGAGTTACAGGGATTGTGAAAGGTGAATTTGTTGAATTAAACATAGTTTTTACCTCCTGTTAAATTTTGTATACTTAAATCTTGCAAGAATTTAGTAGCTATTTTATTTCGGAAATTGATTTTTGAAATCTGAAAACGCTTTGTCAAAATCAACCCCTCTTTCTTTTGCAATATTCCTTCCCATTTCTTCTATTCCTTTTAAATTGCCATTTTTAGCCATTTCGAACATGTTTTTAGCCATAGGATTGTTTGCAATTTGCGGGTTGTTCATCATTCTCATGACTATTTGCTTTGGATTTCCACTGTTAATCATTTGAAAGACATTCATTATATTCACTCGCTTTCACCGTCCTTTTTAGATGTAACTGATCTTGTTTTTGCTGTCGGTTTCGGAATGGAATTTCCGATTTCTTTGATTTGGTCAGATAATTCGTCAAAACGTCTCATAATTTCCTCTGTAGCTTTCGTATTTGCACTTTCCTGACGTTTTGTGTTGCTAGGAGTAGTATTTATCTCCGGTTTAAAAATAATCGTCTGAATCGTGCCATTCGGAGTCCACGATTTTAAATACACCTCTGAAAGATCGTTCTTCGGGAAGATTGCATATGGATAATTCATCGGTACGTCATTGGCTGTTATTTCGTCTACGCTATTTACAGTACGCCCGATAAGTTGTGGTACAGCCGCCTGTTGTTGCGTTGGAGCTTGCTGAACCGGGTTTTGATAAACAGGTTGTTGCATCTGTTGATATTGCATTCCATTGTACCTTGGAATTTGTTGCATGTATTGGTTTCCCATATACGGATTTTCATACATAATGGCATATCCTCCTAACCTTTATTACAAACGTCGTTAAGTATATCTTCTTTCGTCATATACACATTTTCAGTATAGTATCTATTTTCGAGTGCATCCTCTACGACATGGACAACAGTCGACTGGATGCAAAGCGGGATATCTTTCATTCTTTCATCACAAAATATTCTTTCAAGAAGCTCATCTGAAAACATGTATATCATCTCCTTATATTTAAATTTTCGCATAAAAAAAGAGAAGTAAGTGTTCACCTTCTTCTCATATTTTTGTCATATAGTGGCTCTTATTTTTAGTTGTTAAACGTACACACTTTTTACACACTTTTGCTGTGTAAATATGTGTAAATATATGGTATTTTATAAAAATCAGCATGTGTACAAAATGCTGAAAACCCTTGTAAATCCAGCTATTTCAAGGTTTTTCTATTAGTCGTAAATAATAAAATTATATACCATCATTGTATATAAATTTGTTACTTAAAATGCATAGAATACCTGATTATACCGGTGTTTTGTTTTTAGTGGGTGTGTATCGTACACACTACTTACACACTTTATGATATTCTTTGCTTAAAATCAACAAGTTTGTTACCTACGCAGTCAACTATCTTCTCAATATCACTTGATGACTTCTCTTCGGTGACGTGCGTATATAAGTCGAGAGTCATACTCACACTAGAATGACCTAAATATGATTGAACTACTTTTGGATCAATGCCACTTTCAAAACACCTCGTAGCAAACGTGTGTCTAAATGTATGGCCGGAAAACGTTTCAAACAAGTTTCCTGGAGACCTCAACAGATTTATCGAATCAACAACTTTCTTTATGCTATCAGAGTACCTTGTGGTGTTAATTGGAGTATTGAATTTTGTAGTAAATAAAAAATTATTCTGTTCTCTTGGATTTTTTGTGGAAACAACAGCTTTTTGACGAATTTGCTTTTCCAGGTATGTCCGGCAAACGCTATTTATCGGCACCTTACGATTGCTATTTTTTGTTTTAGGTTCCTCAATGTGAAAAGTATTATTAGAATCTGTCAAATATTTTTGATACACTAAAGTTTTGTTGACATAAATAAAACCTTTTTCGAAATCTATATCACCTTCTGTTAACGCGAAAAGTTCACCCGGTCGCAATCCGGTATTGATAGCAACATTAAACAAATTATCATAGAACGTATTTTTGCAATATTTAAAGAAAATATTTTGTTCTTCAAGTGTAAGTGCTCTCGATTTGTTTTCTTTCTTTGCTATAACTTTGGTTCCTTTTGTCGGATTTCTCGATAAAAGATTGTCTTCCAGTGCTCTTTCAAGCATATCTGCCATTACTGATTTTATTTTACATTGAACCTCATAACTGTACCCTTTATCATTCGCTAGATAAATTATTTTTTGAATATCTGACTTAACCAATGAATTTATGTTGCGGTTTCCGAGATATGGTGATATATTTATTTTATATATACTGGTGTACGCCCTAAGCGTGTTTGGGGCGCACACTTTTTCTTTATATATTTTCATCCACCTATCAAACCAGTTATCCAATTTCACCTCATCTCTAATGCTTGTGTAGTTTTCATTTTCTGCAATTTTTACAGCGAGTTCCCTTCTTAATTCTGGTAATTTTTTTGAATAAATTGTTCTCTGCTTTCCAAAACAATCTTTATACCTTCCTTGATAAGTGCCATTTTTTCTTTGCGTAATTCCTGCTCCTAATTCTTTTCCTTTCAAATCCTTTCCCATTATTTTTGCCCCTTTCATTTTGAAAAAGAGCCACTATATATCTACATACTACTATATAGTGGCTCGTATTTCAATATTTACACTTCAAGCGTTTTTTCTATAAACTTTTCAAATTCCTTTCTTTTTACCAATCGTTTACCTTTACCAACGCAGAATAGGAATGAACATCCAGGTTCGTTAAGTAATGAACTTATCTTATTTACGCCAATATTGCTGTATTGTGACGCTTCTTCCACAGTAAGCATTACCTTTTCCCAAATAGGAACACCGTTCTCTTTCATCGTTATCACCTCATTTACTTTGGACATTATGTTTTTTATTCTTCTGTTTACAGTTGATTCAGATAGGGATAATTTTTCTGAAATTTCCGTTGCAGTTTTCCCTTTTGATAACATCAAGAATATTTTTTCTTCTTCCTCTGTAAAGTTGCATTTAAGCATATAATACTCAATTTCGCTCGATACGCAGTTACATAACTTCATACACCATCCCATCTTTCCATAACGGTTATTATCTACTATTATTCATTTGAAATTTCATCAGGTATTCCAACACTGAATACCTCTTCGCAATACTTTTTGTACTCTTTACACATTCTTGTTTCCGCTGCCTCTTCAATTGTTGTACCGTATGTTCTTGCGAAAATTTTGACATATTGTTTATATTGTCTTTCTGCTTCATTCATACTACACCTCGTCATACTTTGCGGATTCATCTAAAAACATTTGATTCAGCAAAGCAAGTTTCTTTTCTTCTGAATCTGTAAGTTCTCGGTCTGCTTTCATGTTACCTAACTGTAACAGATAAGTGCCGGCCTTATCAATGTCCTGTTTCTTGTTTTTGGATTCATGTCTCCAAAGGTACTTGAAAACATTTCCCATACAAAATGCCACAAAACCTCTTTTCCCTAAAAACAATTTCATCACAGAAAAACATTCAAGGCTTGTCTGCTTGTAGTGATCTGGTCTAATTTCTTTCATCTTTTCTCTTCTTCCTCTCTTTTAGTCTCTTATTCCATTCTGCCAGATACTTCTCCTGTTCTGCATCTTCCAATTCCTGTCTGAAGCCGTATACCGGTCTGGAAAAGCTTTCTTTTGCCGTGTCGCTGTCGCAATGTGCGATCATGCCACCGTAGTGCTGGTCCTGGTCGTGCTTCATCTCTTTTCTTGTACGTTTATTCATGTCTCTTCTCCACAAGTTCTCCTAGTTCGTGCCCAATTGGTTTCCACAGATGCAAGCAGTTTTTCGACATATTCACATATTCAGACTTCTTTGGATGTATCTGGTATACCTCTTCTTCATCATCGAAGAATATATCTTTCAACACACACATATCATCCCATGTAGGTATCTTGTATTTGTGCTTCGGTGATACGCTCACGTGTTCCCATCCGTCCTCATTTTCTCCAAACATCACGGAACACGTACCGCAATCGGGCAGTTTTATCAAACCGCCCACTAATTTTCCAAACATTACCGTGTCCCAAACTTTACCACTTTCCATTATTTCTTTATATGGTTTCATCTACATCGTTCCTTTCTTCATGAAATCGCGATAAATAATATTATCGTTTTCCTTTGGTTTTGCATCCTCTGATTTATCCCAAATATTCCCGATAACCTTCATCTCACACCGTTTTACATAATCTTCCGTTAATGGCATTGAATAGCAAAACGGTTCGCATTTGCTCAGAGCATCCGTTGGAATCACTTCATAATGCCATCCAATTACACTGTCTATTACTCCTTCGCTTTCCACTTCTATGACGTTAAACTCTCCGAATACTGCTTTTACAAGATCAACCGGATTATCATGGCACATAAGGATATCATTCTCCCAGATCTTCTTTCCATTCTTATCCGTGAGTCCAGTGTATCGGCAGATCGTATCCGAATCAACGAGATAGCTATTCTGTCTGCACGTATCTGCATTTTTAATGTCATATATGAACCATGCACCATATCTTTGAACCGCATATCCCTCAACCCATTCGCCACCGTCAACTTTCTTCGCTCTAAAAAGAATCTCTCTATTCATAATCTTCAACTACCTCCAACTTCTTCAAGTCCTCGATAAGCCACGGTTCGGAATCTTCCCATTTGACCATTGGAAAATCAACATTGTAGTATCGATTCAAACATGAATACATATCATAAGTCAAATACCAATACGTCTTCCCTTTTTTTGGCTGTGTTTCATATATAAACAACTTACCATTTTCGTCTCTTGCAACAAACTTATATTCTTCTCTAATATGACCTAAAAACTCCCTATCCCTCTTGCTTATCACTGGCTTTTCAATGTACTCTGATTCTGCCCATTTCCTTCTTCCCTTAGCACATCCATTTTTACAAAACAAACAATTACTGCACGGAACATGGGTACACGAACTAACTTTTCCTGTACGCTTATCGATAGCAATATCATCACCATCGCAAGCAATTTCAACAATCTCTTTTGCAAACTTTTCTTTATTCTTCATCTCTTCCACCTCGCTTAACAATTTCAATCGCTCTGTCAATAGCATTTGCAGTATTAAGATAAGCACAATCTTTATCCGCATCGCCAGTGTTTGCCAGTGTCAGAAAGTAGCGCATCTTTAAATCTTCAAGTTCTTTCACAACTTTCCCCACATCATAAGCTGTCGGTGCATGATTCAACATATCTTCAATATCTGGAGTGCAAAACTCGTAGCCTCTCCCGAGGTACTTTGCAATTTCACCACTTGTAATCTTGTACGCATCAATTAGTCTCATCGTCCTCAACCCCTTTGTCGTTTTATTTTTATTCATCAACTTCCTGTTCGAGCCAGTGTGCTTTACAATCTACGCATACCTCTCTACTTGGTACTAGACTACCTTCTTTTCGGCAATATGCTCTTTTATCGCCTGCATAATATGGACAATTTATGTTGTAATAAATCATAGCTTCTTCGCTTGCACCACCATCATCAATGCTTACTCGGTTAAAGCGTGATTCCAAACCGTCCAGCAATAGATTTATCATATATTCCCTATTTGTCATTCTGTTTTCTCCTTATACGGTTCAGGCAACTGCATCCATGCAACAATTGTTTTTGCCGTGTGTTCATAGATTCCTTGAAAGATTCCATTTCCCCAATATCTCATCTCTGTTACTGTTCCGCTGTAAAAGCATACAATTACATCCGTATTATCCTCCGGCATCTTCTCACTGCATGGAATCCACTTATTTTCTTCCAGTGCATGTATCCCCATTTTTATGGCTTCTACTGTTTCCTCAGTCCAGCCCCATTCAAGATGTTTCACCAATCTATCTATTGCTTGCTGATTATTCATCTTCAACCTCCTTATACGGTTCAGGCAACTGCATCCATGCAATAATCCTCAAATTTCTCCATCCTGATTCACCATTTATAAATCCTGACCATATTCCTCTATGTGCATAACTTATTCCCATTGTTTGATATGGTCTGTTGTATGCGCCATATCGGAAATACTCAAACCACACCAATACTTCCACGTCATTTTCTGGCATTCTTTCATTACATGGAATCCAGTCGCTTTCTCTTTCTACTACCTCAAAATATTTCTTTCTATATTCAAGAGCAACGTCCAAATAATAAGAACTATACCCAATGTGATAGCATTTATCACCCACTTTCCTATACTTATTTTCGTAATATGGCTTGTCTCCGTGCATAGTCACTATGGTATCAATGCTCTCTACCTTTATCTTTTCCTGTGTTTTATCTTCAGTTGGTTCATATGTATTATCCATATTATTCATCTTCGACCTCCTCTTCTTTTGGAAACTGAAAAATAAAAGTTTCGGAAATTTGATCTCTTACTTTTTCCGCTTCTTCTAACGGTATTCTTGTAAGATCATTTGCTGCTACTGTGACCATACGTCTGTTAAATATGTATTGTGTATACCGTTTTCTGCACATTTCCATAGCTTTGATTGCTTTCTCTTGGGTGGAATATTTCGCCATTACAATAAAATCATTACTTTCCAAATCGATTAACGGAAATGCACCTATTTCTCCATTAGCAAAAGCTCGTAGCGTTGTTTCCTCATAAGGTAAATCAAACTCTTTATCCTGACTAATGATTCTCATAACTTGATCCACCTTTTGCATCCCATGCGCAAATGTCGCAATCCTCAGGACATACATTTGCCTTTATTGCTCTTTTGCACATCTCCATTTTAAATTCCCTATCATCCTCAATGTCTTTGATGAATCCGAGTTTCCTCAAGATTTTATGAATCAGTGATTCTTTTCGCATCTTTGTTCTCCTTTCAAACCAACAGTTATAACCGCTGGATTTGCAACACCGTCACCGTCATATTCATATTCCTTGTTATGCCATTTTCTCAGGCATTCTCCGTATTCCCAGCATTGAGAAAGAATACTGACAGCTGCTCCATACATAAATCCTGTGATTCCCTCTTTATCCGCTTCATAGCTCAGCTGCTTTGCGTTATCAACAATGACTTTCATTTCATCATCTTCTGATGCTTTTATCTTTTCTTCCATCATTCCAGCCCATCTTTCAGCATATGTAAAACACGCTCTACCGTATGGATCACTGTTTTTTTCATACCAGTCTTTATATTCCTGTTCTTTACCTTTTACAATTTTCATCTTCATTCTCCTTTACATAATCCGGGCAATCCTCTGCAAATTCATACTCGTCCGAAGAATCGCACTGCATCGGGCAATCCACGTGATCCGGGCATTCCAAACAACACATATGATTGTTTTCATTTATCGCACAATTTCCAATGCATCCCATTTACTGTTCCTCTTTCCATTTCTTCTCGCTTACACTTATTCTCAAATCATAGATTTTCTGGCATATCTCATTACAAATCCTTTCTGCATCTGGATTTCCCTCTAACTGTCTAACATATCGCACGCCACACACTAAACAAGTCAATCTTCTGATGTGTTCCCATGCTTCCCATGCCATGTACGGAGTATCGAAAGCCTGTATCATTGCGCTTTCTCTCCCATGAGAAAATCTTTCACCATACCATTTCTCTCTCGGTACTTTAAGAGTTTTCTGCGTATCTTCTTTTACGATTTTATCTTTCATTTCATTCATTACAGACTTCTTTACCTCTGCAATAATTTCTTGTTTTTCCTGTTCTGTCATCTTTCTCACCTACGCAAATCTCATTTTTTCTGCAATTGCCTGAATTACATTTACAGTCACTCCGTTTCCCGCCTGCTTGTATAGCTGACTGTCTGAATTTACGAACTCTGCTTTCTCAAAGTAATCATCCGTCCAGCCTTGTAGCCGAAAGCATTCTTTTGGTGTCAGCCGCCGGATTGCTATGTAGCACTGATATTTTTCATACCAGACAGCATATACAGTCAGTTCTTCAGATACCTGTACAAAAATTCCTTGATTGCAACTGGTATCAAGCGTATTCGCAAGGTCATGTCCTACTCTTCCTCTTCTGGTTTTGCTCCCCGGAACAGATAAATTTACGCTATCTACACCTACTCTACACTCTGAATAACCCTGTTTTGTTGCTTCGGCTACCTTAACTGCAAGTTGGTTATCTTTTTGCACTGTTGATAATGTGTTCACTGCTCCATCATCTCTTACTTCGCTTTCAAGGAATTCATGTCTGGAGATTTCAATGTTTCCAGCCTCATAATCTTTGCGGATTTCTTTTCCGTAATCACTACGAACATTCCGTAGCACTCCGAGTGGCTCTATTCCTGCTCCATGTCTATCCTGTCCAGTAAGTGTAAACATCGGTTCGCCATCTTCTTTGAATCTCCGTCCATTCTGTCTTTTTTCCGTTCGATCAGGCGTAAGGATCGGAATTGCAATGCCACTATTTTCATGGATGTTTGAGCATCCTTTATAGTATCTTGCGAGAATCGTTCTGCTCACATCCGTTGTCACCGGCTTTCCCTGATACGCTAAATCTATAAAGCACGGTAATGCTACATGATGTCCTCTTCCGCCTCCCTGTGCCGTATCCAGCGTTTCTGTAATGCCGTTCTGGTCAAATACCTGTGTGTTTCTTCTATATCCATCTTTATGGCCAATTATTTGAACACGATTTTCTCCGTCTGCTCTTTCGACAGGAAATACTTTTGCGGAACCTCTCCCTCTAAGATGTCCGACAATGAAGCACCTTTCTCTGTTCTGTGGTACTCCGAAATCTTTGGAGTTGAGCACTTGCCATTCTGCATCATACCCCCCCTGCTCCATTTCAATGAGCAATCTGGCGAAATCCCATCCCCCATTAACACTAAGCAAATTCTTAACGTTCTCAATGAAAAGGTAAGTGGGTTTATCTTCTTCTTTGAGCTGTCCGATAAGATACATAACTCTGAAAAACAAGCTTGAACGGTTTCCTTGAAATCCATGTTGCTTTCCGGCAACTGAGATATCTTGGCAAGGGAATCCGAAGCACCAACCGTCTGCTTTTGGAATATCATCGGCACACACTCTTCTAACGTCATTTGCGTACCATTCTCCATTTCTGTATTCATCTTTTAAAATCTCCTTCTGCCTTTTCTTCTGCGGTAATTCATTCAGTTTCTTTCTTTGTTCGTCCGTCAGAAGATGCATGGAAATATAGCTTGCAGTCGCAAATTTATCAAATTCGCAAAAGCCGACACATTCATGTCCGGCAAGCTCCATTCCTCTTCGGAAACCACCTATTCCGGCGAACCAGTCTATAAATTTCACTCTCACATCCCCCAATCTTGCCTACTTCCAGAGTTTCCGCAAATCCCATTGCTGTAAGCTGTGGTCTTGCCATTCACTCCGTAAGCATATCCAAGTCCTTTGTCTCCGCTGATTCCTTGCCAGTGCATATTACCTTCATACAAGGCGATGAAATCATCTGTTCCGTATTCCTCTTTCGGATTCAGCTCTACATACTTCTTTGCTCCTGTTTTCGTGCCGTATCCGCAGCTCTGTACAGTTCTTATAAATTCTTCTTTTTTCATCTTCTCGAAAGGAGCCGATATATCTTTGCCCGGCCGGAGCTCCGTACTCCTTTCTGTAATTTACTTGACTCTAATTTCATCTCCGCAAATCGGGCATAACGCAAAATCTTCAAATTCATTAACGCCCGTCTGCTTTTTTATTAAATCCTCTTTTCCACAGCTGATCTCAATTCCACATTTGTCGCAAATACCTCTGTACTTAAATTTTCTTATAATCTTGATCATCACTACACCTCGTTCGCAAGTTGGAACCCCATCCTAGCAACATTCCTAAGATTATCCCTAATCAGTGCCTTATTCGGCTGTCTATGCCTTTCCAGATACTCCCAAATTGATTCATCGTCTCTTTCCGGCTCATTCTTCAGATAGTTCACGGAATATTCATATTCAGCTTTTGCGACTTGCAAGCACTGAATCATGTAATCTATCTTTTCTCCTGTGTTCATGGCTCTACTCCTTTACTACCTTAATGCCTGTGCACTGTTCAAAGATTTCAACGTCAAAGTTTGGTATTTCCTCGATAATTTTCTTTTCTTTGTCTGATAAGCTATTCCACCACAACTGACCACATTCCGATTCATCAAGCACTTTGAGATAACCACCTGTTGTCTTATAGGTTGGATATGCTTCCTTTTCTTCATCGGTCATATCTTTTTCATATACCCATTCAACAACATCTTTTGGTATCTGACTCAGTAAATATCTTGCATCTGAATCAATCCATTCACGATAAGTCATATTTGACGGTTTATTGAACAGCATGATCTTCTGTTCTTCTGTATTAAAACAACCAGTATTGAAAGAAGATTTGTTCCAGTCCCCGGTGTTCCTGTTCCCGGTGTTCCAGTCCCCGGTGTTACAGTCCCCGGTGTTACAGTCCCCGGTGTTACAGTTCCCGGTGTTACAGTCCCCGGTGTTACAGTTCCCGGTGTTCCTGTTCCCGGTGTTCCAGTCCCCGGTGTTACAGTTCCCGGTGTTCCAGTCCCCGGTG
>ERZ791612.68-NODE-68-length-61618-cov-6.172977_pt1 | contig 61618 bp, 50 predicted proteins | sample MGYA00509963_ERZ791612 | MGnify/ENA primary metagenome ERZ791612 (study PRJEB30046, sample SAMN00791906) | human gut metagenome | study: EMG produced TPA metagenomics assembly of the A metagenome-wide association study of gut microbiota in type 2... | reverse complement strand
GCAACCAACTTTACAATTAAGACTGAAAGTAGTCAACTAAAAACGTTAAACTACACTACATAGAGATAGTTCCAGTACTGGCATAGGGATTACTGCAGTACTGGTAGTGAGATTACTGCAGTATAGTAGCGAGATTACTCCAGTACTACATTGAGATTACTCCAGTACTACATAGGGAGTACTACAATTATCCTTTTTTACTGCCAAACTATAGTTTAGATATGCTAACCATAAAATTTGCCCATCCAGAAAATAATGTGTAACTTTGCACCTCGAAACAATATAAAGAAGAAAAGGCAATATGATAACAGTTAGCAATCTCGCTATTCAATTTGGTAAGAGAGTTCTCTACAAGGACGTGAATCTGAAGTTTACTCCAGGCAATATTTACGGAGTTATCGGTGCAAATGGTGCTGGTAAGTCTACATTGCTCCGCGCTATCAGTGGCGATTTGGAGCCAAACAAGGGTTCTGTAGAACTCGGTCCTGGTGAGCGTCTCTCTGTGCTCGAACAGGACCACTTTAAGTTCGACGCATACCGCGTACTTGATACCGTGCTCATGGGTCACGAACCTCTCTGGAAGAACATGAAGGAGCGTGAGGAACTCTACAGCAAGGCAGAGATGACCGAGGAGGATGGTGTACGTGCTGCCGACCTTGAGTTGAAATTTGCAGAGATGGAAGGTTGGGAGGCAGAAAGCAATGCTGCACAGATGCTCTCTAACCTCGGTATACCCGAATCGCTGCACGAAAAGCAGATGAGCGAACTGTCAAACAACGAGAAAGTGCGCGTGATGCTTGCAAAGGCTCTCTTCGGCAATCCGGACAACCTCTTGCTTGACGAGCCTACCAACGACTTGGACCTCGACACCGTACAGTGGCTTGAGGAGTATTTGAGCAATGTTGAGCAAACAGTGCTCGTTGTAAGCCACGACCGCCACTTCCTTGATGCAGTCAGCACACAGACCGTGGATATCGACTTCGGAAAGGTTACAGTGTTTGCCGGCAACTATTCTTTCTGGTACGAGTCGTCACAGCTCGCTCTGCGTCAGGCACAGAACCAACGCCAGAAGGCAGAGGAGAAGCGCAAGGAACTTGAGGAGTTCATTCGCCGTTTCTCTGCAAACGTGGCAAAGAGTAAGCAGACAACATCGCGTAAGAAGATGCTTGAGAAGCTCAATGTCGAGGAAATTCGTCCATCAAGCCGCAAGTACCCAGGCATTATCTTCCAGATGGAGCGCGAACCAGGCAACCAGATTCTTGAAGTTGAGGGCTTGAAGGCAGTTGATGATGACGGTACAGTACTCTTTGACAACGTAAGCTTCAACATAGAAAAGGGAGAGAAGGTTGTGTTCCTCAGCCATAACCCAAAGGCAATGACTGCGCTCTTCGAGATAATTAATGGCAATCGTGAAGCTACAGCAGGAACATTCAAGTGGGGCGTGACAATCACAACAGCCTACTTGCCACTCGACAATACAGAATTCTTCCAAAACGACAAGAACCTTGTCGACTGGCTCTCGCAGTATGGTCCGGGTAACGAAGTCGTAATGAAGGGCTTCCTCGGACGCATGCTCTTCTCTGGCGAAGAGGTACTGAAGAAGGTGAACGTACTCTCTGGAGGCGAGCGTATGCGTTGTATGATTGCACGTATGCAGCTAAAGAATGCTAACTGTCTGATCCTTGACACGCCAACCAACCACCTCGACCTCGAGAGCATTCAGGCGTTTAATAACAACCTCGTTGGTTTCAAAGGCAACATTTTGTTCTCAAGCCATGACCACGAATTTATTCAGACTGTAGCAAATCGTATCATAGAGCTTACGCCAAACGGCACTATCGATAAACTCATGGATTACGATGATTACATTTACAACGAGGAGATAAAGGAGCTGAAAGCTAAAATGTACGCAAAAGGTTAATTCGATTAACATTAAATAGTTTAAACGACATAGCAATAGAGACAGCATATACAATTTATGTCTATGTTGTCTCTATTTTTTTCGTGAAACACAAATTGGCAAGGTATTTGCTAAATAACATATAAATACTAAAGTTTAATATAATATGAAAAATAACGAAAATACAGGGAATAACATCGAAATCAATGATGAGAACGTTGAAAACAATGTGATTTCTGATGACAATACAGAAGACACATCTGCAAACACTGACAATTCGGCAGAAGAGAAGACAACGGAACTCACAGTAGAGGAGCAGCTTGAAGCAGCCAAGAAAGAAGTAGAGCAGTACAAAGACAAGTATCTGCGTGCAGTTGCAGAATTTGACAACTATCGCAAGCGTACACTCAAGGAAAAGGCGGAGCTTCTGCTCAATGGTAGCGAGAAGGCTGTTTGTGCTTTCCTGCCGATTCTTGACGACTTCGAACGCGCCATTGCCGACAAAACAGAAGACGTAAATGCTATCAAAGAAGGCGTACAGATTATTTTCAACAAGTTTAACAAGACGCTCGAATCGCTCGGCGTAAGAAAAATTGAGACAGAAGGAAAGGACTTCGATGTCGACTTTCACGAAGCCGTTGCAATGGTTCCGGGTATGGGCGATGACAAAAAAGGTAAAGTTATCGACTGCGTTCAGACGGGCTATCAGCTCAATGATAAGGTTATTCGTCACGCGAAGGTAGCAGTAGGACAGTAATTAAAACCACTTATACATTAATATATAATGGCAAAGAGAGACTATTATGAAGTGCTTGGCGTCAGCAAGACCGCCACAGACGACGAAATCAAGAAGGCATATCGAAAGATAGCTATCAAATATCACCCCGACCGTAACCCAGGCAATACAGAGGCTGAAGAGAAGTTCAAGGAAGCTGCTGAAGCTTACGACGTACTTCACGATCCTCAGAAACGCCAGCAATACGACCAGTTCGGCTTTGATGCTCCTGGTGGCGGATTCGGTGGCGGCGGATTCGGTGGCGCAGGTGGTTTCTCTATGGACGATATCTTCTCCATGTTCGGCGATGTGTTCGGCGGACATGGCGGTGGATTCGGTGGTTTTGGCGGATTCGGTGGTGGCGGTCAACGTCAGAAGCCACAGTACCGCGGTGCCGATTTGCGCATAAAGGTGACACTCTCTCTGCAGGAGATAGCTACCGGAACTACAAAGAAGTTCAAGGTGAAGAAGGACGTTACATGTACACATTGTAATGGTTCGGGTGCCGAGAATGGTAGTGCAAGCGAAACCTGTCCGACTTGTCACGGTAGCGGTGTTGTTACTCGCACCGTCCGCACTATGCTTGGCATGATGCAAACCCAGTCGGAGTGTCCCACTTGTCACGGTGAAGGTACTATCATAAAGAATAAGTGCAAGGAATGTGGCGGCACTGGCATCGTAAAAGGTGAAGAGGTTGTCGAAATCAAGATACCAGCAGGTGTAGCAGAAGGAATGGTAGTAAACGTTCCGGGCAAGGGTAGTGCCGGACAGCATAATGGCATCAATGGAGATATTCAGGTGTACATCTCTGAAGAGCCTAACGATACATTCGTGCGCGATGGCAACGACGTGATTTACAATTTGTTGCTCGACTTCCCTACAGCAGTACTTGGAGGCAACGTAGAGATACCTACTATCGACGGATCAAAGGTTAAGATAAAGATTGAACCGGGCACACAACCTGGTAAGACGCTCCGTTTGCGCGGCAAGGGTCTGCCTTCTGTTCAAGGCTATGGCACGGGCACAGGCGACCTCGTTGTAAACATCAGCGTATATGTTCCGAAGACCCTGTCGAAAGATGAGAAGAAGGCTGTTGAGTCGTTTGTAGGAAGCGATAACTTCAAGGGCGATAAGGAGACAAAGAAGTCTATCTTCGAACGCTTCAAGAATTATTTCAACTAATAACCAACGAGTTGACCTCACAGAAATGAATTATCAGGAAACGATAGAATATCTATTTAATTCGACCCCCGTCTTTGAAAAGGTGGGGGCTTCTGCTTATAAGGAGGGCTTGTTCAATACGGAGGAGCTTGATCGCCATTTCGACCATCCTCACCGTAAGTTCAAGACCATACACGTGGCAGGAACTAACGGAAAAGGTTCCTGCTCGCATACCTTGGCTGCTATACTTCAGTCGGCTGGCTACAAAGTCGGACTTTACACTTCTCCGCATCTTGTAGATTTTCGCGAACGTATCCGTATAAACGGCAAGTGCATTGATGAGCAATATGTTGTAGACTTTGTTGAGCAAGAGCGTGACTTTTTTGAACCATTACATCCGTCTTTCTTTGAACTCACAACCGCACTTGCTTTCAAATATTTCGCAGAGAAAGAGGTCGATATTGCAGTCATTGAAGTTGGCTTGGGAGGTAGGCTCGATTGCACCAATATCATCACGCCGCTTCTATCTGTCATAACAAATATCAGTTTCGACCACACTCAGTTTCTTGGCAACACCCTGGCAAAGATAGCCGCAGAGAAGGCTGGCATCATAAAGCCTAATGTGCCAGTTGTGATAGGGGAGTGCTGTGATGAGACACGCGAGGTGTTTGAAGCTAAGGCGAAAGCAGTAAATGCCCCCATTGTCTTCGCAGAAGACAGCAAAGAGGTGTTTGAATATTCACTTGAAGAAAATGACGTTATGCGTTATAAAACAAAGACATACGGCATTATTAAAGGCGAATTATGTGGCGATTACCAACAGAAGAACACCAATACAGTACTCAACGCTGTCAACCAATTACGCAAGCTTGGAATTATTAAAAATACCGATTGCGTTACTGCAGGTTTTGCTAATGTATGTGAGTCAACTGGACTTCTTGGTCGCTGGCAGACATTGTGCAAAGCTCCGCTCACCATTTGTGATACGGGACATAACGTAGCTGGTTGGAACTACCTTTGTCAACAGATTGTTAGACAGAAGGGCAAGACAAAGCGTATTGTTTTCGGAATGGTGGACGACAAAGACGTAACTCATGTTATGGCTATGCTACCGAAAGATGCAGTCTACTATTTCTGCAAAGCAACAACACATCGAGCCATTACAGAGGATGAAATACAGAAGATAGGAGAGGAGTGTGGTCTTCACGGCACATGCTATAGTAGTGTTGAAGCAGCGTATAAAGCCGCTTGCAAGGACGCTACGATTGAAGATTTTATCTTCATCGGAGGTAGCAGTTATGTGGTTGCAGACCTTCTTACCTATTTAGAAAACAGCAATTAATTGTTTTTAACGGAAAGCGCCAAGTAATTTTGGTGCTTTCTTTTGTATGTTACATTTTTTTTTGGTTACTTTGCATACTATATAAGTAACTAAAAAACTTAATTTATGATTAACACAACCGAAACAGAAAATATCTGCGGTCTGAAGAGAAGCGATTTTCAGACTACAGTAGGCGGTAAAGAGACCGACCTTTATATCTTGAAAAACAATCAAGGCAATGAGGTTGCTATTACTAATTATGGTGGTGCACTCGTTGCAATTATGGTTCCAGATAAGAAAGGCAATAGAGCTAATGTAATTCAGGGCCATGACAACATTCAAGACGTTATAAATTCTCCCGAACCTTATTTGTCTACACTTGTAGGACGTTATGGCAATCGTATCTGCAAGGGACGTTTTCAGCTTCATGGCAAGGAATATCAGTTGCCTATTAACAACGGTCCAAACTGTTTACATGGTGGCTTGAAAGGCTTCAACGCAAAAGTATGGGAAGCACTTCAGATGAACGAGCACACACTCGTACTGAAGTACGTAAGTCCTTATGGTGAAGAAGGTTTCTCTGGCGAGATGAAAGTAACAGTTGAATACTCGTTCACTGACGACAACGAACTTGTTATTGAATATATGGCTACAACAAATAAGAAGACTGTTGTAAACCTAACGAGTCATGGATTCTTCTCACTCGCAGGCATTGCAAATCCAACTCCTTCTATCGAAAATCTGGAGTGCGAGATCAATGCAGACTACTATCTGCCGATAGATGAGACTTCCATTCCTACTGGAGAAGTGCGTTTCGTAAAGGGTACACCATTCGACTTCCGTACGCCGAAGACTGTAGGTCAGGACATTGATGCCGACCACGAACAAATCAAGAATGGTGCAGGTTATGACCATTGCTTCGTGCTCAACAAGAAGGAAGAGGGCGAACTCAGCTTTGCAGCACGTATCAAGGAGCCGGTAAGTGGCAGAACAATGGAGGTGTATACCACAGAGCCAGGTGTTCAGGTTTACAGCGACAACTGGGCTGACGGATATAAGGGACAGAACGGTGCTACATTCCCACGTCGCAGTGCTATCTGCTTTGAAGCACAGCACTTCCCAGATTCACCGAACCATCCTTACTTCCCATCAGTGGTTTTGAATCCTGGTGAACAGTATACACAGAAGACAGTGTATAAGTTCGGAGTAGAAAAGTAGACAAACTATGTAGCGGAGGTTGCACGCCTCCGCTACACTGCATAAAATAATGCGGAGGAATCACCCCTCCGCAACTTTGTTGAATGTACTAATCAATAAAAAAAATAACTAAAACAACAAAAAAAAACAATGGGAAATTCCACAACAAAAAAAGGTAACTTCGTTGCTATCATTGCAATGATTTTCCTCTTTGCTATGATTGCCTTTGTGACCAACCTTTGCTCACCAATGGCTGTCATTCTGAAAAACAACTTTAGTGTATCTGATACTCTTGCACAGGTAGGCAACTATGGCAACTTTGGCGCTTACTTCCTTATGGGTATCCCAGCAGGTCTTCTTATTCAGAAGTTTGGCTACAAGAAGACAGCCCTCCTCGCTCTTATTGTAGGTATTGTTGGACTTCTTATCCAGTGGCTCAGTGGCTCTATGGGCTTCGTTGTTTACCTTATTGGTGCTTTCATTTCTGGTCTTTGCATGTGTATGCTCAACACCGTTGTAAACCCAATGCTCAACCTTCTTGGTGGTGGTGGCAACACTGGTAACCAATTGGTTCAGATTGGTGGCGTATTTAATTCGGCTGCAGCCGTTTGTGTTTACATCCTTATGGGTGCACTTATTGGCGATGCAAGTACTGCTAAGGTTTCAGCTGCAACTCCAGCGTTGATGATTGCACTTGCAATTTTTGTTTTCGCACTCGTTGTTATTTTCTTCACAAAGATTCAGGAGCCAGAACAGCCTAAGGCAGACGCATTGGCAGACGACAAATATAGCTGCTTCTCATTCCGTCACTTCAAGCTTGGTATGCTTGCAATTGCAATCTATGGTGCTGTGGAGGTTTGTCCTCCAACATACATCCTTGCTTACCTTACTTCAGCTAAGGATGCAGTAAACCCTGGTCTTGCTATGGATGCAGGTTACGTTGGTACTCTTAGTGCTGTTTACTTTATCTTCATGCTGATCGGACGTTTCGTAGGCGGTATGATTGGTGGCAAGGTTTCTGCTAAGACAATGATTGCTACCGTTAGCTTCGTTGCAATGGTACTTGTTGCATTGGGTATCATGCTCCCCGTTGAACAGACTATTAGTTTCCCAGGTATTGACTACACAACACTCAGCCTGAAATGGGGTGAGATACCTGTTGGTATCTTTGCAATTATGCTCGTTGGTTTCTGTGCATCTGTGATGTGGGGTGGTATCTTCAACCTTGCTACCGAAGGCCTTGGCAAATACACAGCAAAGGCTTCAGGCGCTTTCATGATGATGGTTGCAGGCTTCGCAGTTATGATTGGTATTCAGGGCTTTGTTATTGACTTCACGCATGACTACATGACAAGTTTCGTAGTAGTACTTCTTGCTGCTGCATACATTTTCTACTACGCTCTTTGGGGCTCAAAGAATGTCAATACAGACATTCCTGTAGAATAATCATATTGAATATATAAGGGCTTGCTCTTGTGGGCAAGCCTTTTTACACTAATAAAACATTTATAACTAAAACCTTATTAATTATGGATATCGAATTTGTAAGAAGTCGCTTCATTAAGCACTTCGACGGTAAGACAGGAAATATTTATCAGTCACCAGGTCGTATCAATCTCATTGGTGAGCACACCGACTATAACGGAGGTTTCGTATTCCCTGGTGCAGTGGACAAGGGTATTATGGCAGAGCTTCGCCCGAATGGCACAAACACTGTTATGTGTTACTCAATCGACCTCAAGGACCGTGTAGAGTTCAAAGTTGATGATCCTCAAGGACCACGCGCAAGTTGGGCACGCTACATCTATGGCATTGTTCAGGAGATGCGTAAACTCGGTGTTGACGTGAAGGGCTTCAATACAGCGTTTGCTGGTGACGTTCCTCTCGGTGCTGGTATGTCTTCTTCTGCTGCTCTCGAGAGCTGCTTCGCTTTTGCTATCAACGACCTCTTCGGCGATAACAAGGTAAGTAAGTGGGATATGGCTCTCGCAGGTCAGGCTACAGAGCACAACTACTGTGGTGTAAACTGCGGTATCATGGACCAGTTTGCAAGTGTATTCGGTAAGGAAGGTTGCCTCATGCGTCTCGATTGCAACAGCCGTGAATTCGAATACTTCCCGTTCCGTCCGGTTGGCTACAAGCTCGTTCTTCTGAATTCTTGCGTAAAGCACGAACTTGCAGGTTCTCCATACAACGATCGTCGCAACTCTTGCGAGAATGTTGTTAAGCATATCGCAGCAAAACATCCGGAGGCTCACTTCGAGACTCTGCGCGACTGCACATGGGAGCAACTTGAGGAGGTTAAGGCAGAAGTAGGCGAGGAAGACTACAAGCGCGCTCACTTCGTACTCGGCGAAAAAGACCGTGTTCTTGCTGTTTGTGATGCTCTTAATGCAGGCGACTACGAGACTGTTGGCAAGAAGATGTACGAAACTCATGAAGGTCTCAGCAAGGAGTATGAGGTTTCTTGTGAAGAACTAGACTTCCTCAACGACATCGCCAAGGAGAATGGCGTTACTGGTAGCCGTATCATGGGTGGCGGTTTCGGTGGATGCACAATCAACCTCGTAAAGGACGAGCTCTATGATCAGTTCATCGCTGATGCTAAGGCAAAGTACTCTGCAAAATATGGCAAGGAGCCTAAGGTTATCGACGTTGTTATTAGCGACGGTTCGCACAAGGTTTGCTAATTTAGCAATATAATAATATGTGTTAGGGCAATCCAATAGTGATATTGGGTTGCCCTTTTTCTAATTGTAATTAAGTAAAAGGAAGCATTGGTTCTTCATAGTGTATTTTTGGTTCCTTTTCTTCTTTTGACTTTTCATCTCCACTACTTACACCAAGTCCCATTAGCCTTATTGGGTGTAAGGCATTAAATTCAATTTTAGCAAGAAGTTTTTTTGCTAATGGCAGTATCTCATGTTTCGTCAAGAGTGGGGTAGTGTGGGTTACACTTCTCGTGACTTGCGTGAAATCAGCATACTTTACTTTTAGTGTAAGTGTGTGTCCAACAAAACCGCTTTCAGACAAACGATTAACAAGTTCAATAGTTATATGATATAACTCAATAATGACATTAGAACGTATTGAAAGATCTTGCATAAAAGTATTTTCACAACTCATTGATTTTCTCACATTACGAACTTCTATCGGACTATCATCTATGCCACGAGCATAGTCATAGAATTGTTGTCCACGCTTTCCAAAAAGACGTGTTAAAGTAGTAAGCGATTGACCACGCAATTGTTTGACTGTAAAGATACCAAGCGAATGTAGCTCAAGGGCAGTCTTATGACCAACAAGCCACAAGTCTTCAACCTTCAATTTGTCAAGAAACGTTATCGCATTGTCTGGATGTATAACACAAAGTCCATCTGGCTTATTATAATCAGATGCTATTTTTGCAAGTAATTTGCAATATGAAACACCGGCAGAAGCCGTAAGCCCAATTTCTTTACAAATTGCGAACTTTATTTCCTTAGCTATATCAATTGCAAGTTCTATATTTTTCTTATTCTCTGTGACATCAAGAAATGCTTCGTCAAGTGAGATTGGTTCAATCAAATCAGTATACCTCTGAAAAATCTTATGAATTGCATCTGAGATTTCCTTGTAACGCTCAAAATGCGGTTCTACTATATGCAAATCTGAACACAACCGCTTAGCCATACGTATGGATTGTGCAGAATGTACACCATAACGACGCGCTTCATAACTGGCTGTAGACACAACACCTCGTTCTGAGTCGTGCCCAACAATAACAGGCACACCCAAAAGCGCAGGATTGTCAAGACATTCAACTGCTGCATAAAAACAATCCATATCTATATGTATTACCTTACGATTGTATTGCATTTTTGATTAATTTATACCAACTATCAAGACTCTTGATATTGATTTCAAAAGTACAAAATATTATTGAAAAACTATCATTGTGGTTGTTACAAATTGACATTCTTTGGTACTAATACGAATAAGTTATAATGGACACTATGATAAAGATTTTTTCAAAAAGTTATGATTAATTGATTTATATCAAGGGAAACACAACGCACAAACGGAAAGGTATTAGAATTTCAAACGTTGTGCACCTCTTTTTATATAGAGGTCGGAAACACACGGAAGAACCGTGTACCGATTGACAATATCAAGGCAAGTGGCTAACGCCGTCAAGCTAAACGGCGTTGTTTATGGGTTGGGCTAATCGTCGCACTCCGTTTGGTCGACCTCGCTACGCTCACGTTTCGGACTCCGTCCGAGCGCATTTGCGCAAGGGCGTAGGGTGGAGTGCGTTGCACTCTTTTGGCTGCACCGCTCGGCAGGTTCGCTACGCAGAAAGCAAATATAAGACAATATTATTAAATGAAACATTTTTGCTATTGAATGAAACAAATTTGCTATTAATTTTTACGCAATGATACAATTTTACGCAATGACACATACAAATAAAAACGCGCGCAGGCGAAAGAACACCCGCACGCGAAATTTAAATAGGCATTGTTAACCTAATAGTACTTGGTTTAGGCTGAAAACGAACACAAAACCAATCAATAACAAAAAGCGATAGTACAACTACCAACAATAATAATAATATATTCTTCATATAGAAACAACGAAAGAAACAAAATATTATTTCATATGAGTTACAAAATTAATCCAATTAGCAGCATTTTTATTGGGATCATAAGTATCAAGACGTAACAATTCATCCAAATTTTTCAACTCTTGCTCGCTCAACTGCTGATTATGTTCAAGTTTATAAACCATAACTTGCCATTGATGCGACCGCATAACAACATCACGGTAACTATGAGGTAAAGTTGAAATCTTTTTTAAAACGGTATCATAACCCTGCTGATTAACTCTATCTACAAGAGTTTTAGACAAATATTCATTATTCAACTTGAAACCTGCCGTTTCTTCACGCTTATTCTCGGCATCTGCATAATTTTTGGCAATCTCACTGCGTTGTACTAAAACCTTACCGTTTTCTGTAACAACTTGAGCATCCAAAAGTCTACCTTTCTTTTTCTCATTTTCAACAAGTTCATGCGCCAAAGCTTCTTTATCTGGGCGTGTAGATTGAGCAATTTGACGATTAATAGAAACAAGGGCAGCAATGTCTGCTGCAGCAGCCTCGTCGCTCTCTGCCTTACCAGTTTCGGCAGCTTTAAGACGGTCGCCATATTTAGCAGCAAACATATTAGCAAGCTCATTAGAACGTGCCTTAGCATTTTTATCACGAGTATCAGCAGCTTTATTACTTAAATCTGCAACTGCATTAGCTACCTTATAATCGTTATCAATATCTTGACCTACTTTTTTACTGTCCAATAGCTTTGAATTAGAATCGGCAACCTTAGCATTAGACTCAACATTTTTAGCGTCAAGTAAAGATTGAAAACTATTAGGCATTTTAGACTCGGCAGAACCTAAACCAACATTAGAAGAAGAAGGAGTACCGGCATTCATAACAGAACCATTACTACCAAAGGCAGTGTTATATCCTGCCTTAATCATGCCTTGTTTTTGGAGTAATGCAGCATCACCCATTAATTGGCGTTGGCGGTTATAAGCAACTAAAGCGTTTTGGTCGTTTAATCTATCTTGATAGTTCATCATATCCTTGCTAATACCGCTGCTTATCTTACCACCGATAAGAGAAGACAAAGCACCATTAGCAAGAGATTGCACACTAGAACCTATAGCGGTTAATAAAGCACTCATAAAATAAAGTATTAAAGGGTGCATAAAATTTTATGCACCCATAGTTAAACATTAGTTAGAAGACACATTAGTAGTGTTGTTGTCGTTAGTATCGTCAAACGTTTCGTAAGACTCGCTAATAGGCTTCAAGAAGTTTCGAACCTTGAAATCAAAAACAGTCTGTACGATGAAATTATCGGGGTTGTCGTAGTCTGCGAAAGGGTTGCCCTCATCGTAGAACAAGCGGTTAAAGTTACCAACGCTTGTATTACCATCAAGAACTTGCCAAGCAGTAGAAGCGTTAGGCGACATATGCACACGCAACTCACGATTAGGCTTCATATAATTATTATACGGGATACGGTTCAAATAGTACGGCTGCAAATCACGCTTATAATAACCACAATACATATCGCCATTTACAACGTCCTTTTTAACCTTAAAGCCACTATAACGAGGAACAAAACCAAATGATTTATCGGTAAACTCATTAAACGATGAAATAAAATTATCACCAACAACTGCACCACGTGGTGTTAGCTCCATTCCGAGCGCATCAAAATCGGGGACGGGTACAGTATCAGTATCGATAGCATAAAGCGTCGGGTCACATCCTACAAAATCACGGACTTGCGGAACAATACAAGAGAAAACAAATAAATAACCATGATAAGGAGCATGAAAACTAAAGCCGTTCTTATTAAAACCTATTCCTTTTCCTGCATACGCTCCCAAATAATCACCTTTATTTTCATTTCCAATATTGGCAGTTTCAGAGGTACTAAATACGTCGGAAATATCTATAGGAGTAGTAGACGAGCTGATAAAATTAGACTCCTCAAACAAAGTGTTAACAACGTCTGCACCATAATGCACACGCACCCAATCACTGATACGGAAACCGATAGCACTATCTTTCGCAACAAAACGAGTAATACGTTTTAACACATCAAGTGTCAATTGAGTGAAACCGCCTGTAAATTCAGAACCTAAAGAACGAGTAACCGCAGTTACTTGCATACGGTCGGCATACGTAGAGTTTAAAACATTCAAAGCGTTACCGTTAGCCTCCAAGAACATATTATTACTATTAATAGGAGTAATAACACCGTTATTGGCTCTGTCACGGTGCGCAGCTAAAAAGTTGTTACTATCAGTAAAAAACAAATTAGACAATTCATATACAAAATCATCAAAATAAGCAGCAGTATTTTTAGGGCTATACTTTAACTCCACGTTATTAATCATCGACAAATCATAAGCGTACTCATAATCAGAAATTTTACGTATAAGGGCATAACAATCTGTACTTTCAAAAGCACGAACACGTGTTAAACCGAAAGTATCAAAATATGCTTTATAATAAGCCAACATCGGAACAAAAGAAACAGGCGTATTATCATCGAAAGTAAGGCTATATCCAAGACCTATTAACTGCTTACGCAAACGCTTCATTGCATCCGAAAACTTAAAACAAATAAAACCATCGGGTCTTGCATTTGAAGTAGCGGTGGAAGTATATATAGGTACAATATAATCTGAACTCTCAAACGTCACGGCATAAGAATTATATACATACTGCGATGATTGAAGACGTGCAGTGTTAATAGTGGGTTCTGAAGAACCCATTGCGTAACGATGAAAACCACGGAGCAAATCAACAACGATATTGTTCCAAGCATCAGAACCTGGAGCACCTTGCAAATACTCAAAAGTTTCAGGGTCTTTATAATAAATTGTCCAATGTGACTTATACAAAATTTTCCACATTAACACACGATTAGAAGTATATGGCATCTTACGAGGAATGAAAGATTTATTATCTGAATAATAAGGTTTTTTAGACAAAAACGATTCATGATAAGGCACAACATCAGAGATAGGCACAAAACGAGCATAATTTTTTGCAAACAAACGAGCAAAGCTCGGAGTAGGCATAGGAGCAAGGCGAATTAACTGACGATAATTAACCTTAACGTCAGAACGAGGAAAAAGATATTGACACAACAACGGCTGAACGGTGCCAAAGTCCATTGTAGTATTGTTATCAAAATCCATATTATGAGTATAGCTTTTATTAAAAGCAGTACCAAGTTTAATCTTACCTAAAGACATAAATTTAAAAATTTAAAGGGTTATTAATTATCTATTTTATCAGTATCTACATTCTTATCAGTATCTACATTCTTATCAGTATCTACATTACCTATAACATCATCTAAGACATTATTTAACTTATCATCAACAGAGCCAAGAACCTTTGAACTAACAGGACTAAGAGGCACGCCTGCTTCGATAAGGTCGGACAACTTGTAATCTGACAAATTCGGCAAGTCTTTAGTAAACTCAGAATTAGGCACAGAAACAACGTTAGGTACTTCTACACCGTCAACAACGGTAGTTGTAATACAATCGTCATACACTTCTTGCGGTAAAGGGCAAGAATAAGAAAATTTACAATTTCTAAAAGCCATAAATTAATATTTTAAAGGGTTTAACATAATTGTTCATCATAGCCATAAATGCCATTTTTGCGCTTTACACGTGTGATTTGTTCACCTCGTCTTTGATACTCTGCCAAGTTCATACGTGCTAAGTAAATAGACAAATTTCTATAAGTATCTTCAAACTTAATATAAGGAAGAAATACCGAACTATCTAAACACGTAGTAGGAATATCGGGAAACAACGGAGTGTTAAGAACGTATGCAGACAAATTAGCATTATCATGCTTTAATAAATAGACATCACGCCAAACTTCGATATTAAAAAACTCGTCCATATCATAACCGACAGATTGGGCGAAAATTCCAAGTTGTGACATATCAAACTGCTTAATAAGACAATGCCATAAGGCTTGTTTTTTGAAGTCAGAACGAACAAACAAGGTTTTCAAATCAAAGTGATACATTTTAGATAACTCCTTATTATCACGGAGGAATAACGCACGCTCATACATCTTCTGCATAGTACGCTCTACACGCATCTTGAAAGAGTGCCAAAGCCACTCGCAACCAAAGGGAGATAAGAAACGCTCATAAACCTTTTTACGTGTCTTGATACTATAAAGGTCTACATGTTCATTAACGTACATAAGGCGATTTACAGCGGAATCCCAAAGCTTTACATACTTCTGCTGCAATGGAGACCAAACGCCAAAACGCAATAGCTTTTGTATAGCGGTAGCGTCTGCGTTCTGTAACGCTTTTTCAACGGCAATAAAACCTAAGTTGTTAGACTTCCAAGAACGGGGGCAGAAATTTTTAAACTCGGGGTAGTCCTTGTAAAACTCATTTACTACAGGAATATCGAAATAAGCCAAATCTTTACATACATACTTGCATACGTACTTTGCGCCTGCTTTCTGTGACTTAAATCGAGGGTCTCTATTACGTCCTTTGTCATCTATATATTTTCCGTACTTACGTTTAGGAAACATGAAACCGAAAGGACACGTGGGCTTATAGTGTCCTTTATTGTCACGCTCATACAACCAACACCAAGCAGTACGACACATTTCGACAAACTCAACGTATTTAGAGCCGTCACGTATCAAAAAAATACAATGGTAGTGGGGGCGTTTGGTATTCTTTCCATACTCGGAGCAAACGAAATAGCGGTAAAAATCGTTACCGAATTCACGTGAACAACGAACTTTAACACGGTTTAGAAAAGCCGAAATATCAGTAGGGGAGAAGCACGGCACGCTGATGCCGTCACGTTCAAAATGTGGCAAGCAGTCATTATTATAAGTGAAAGTAAGCATTAAACCGATACCACCTTGTTTGTACCACTCGGAAACCTCAAGGCATAATCTATCCTCCCATGTGCTCTTGCGAGCATCACGGCACTCTTCACAACGACCACAAGGCACTTCGTTAAAGCGTGAAGTGAGGAAAGGCGAGTAGTAACGTGCGTTACTTGGTATAGTAATCGGATTTAAGCACATGTTATTTAATTTTTATAGATAGTGTACCGTCATGATAGATGTAAGTAGTGTCTACTGTGCTAATAGTTGTACGTCCGTAGCTTTTGGAGTCATAGCGAGCAGCAGCGCAAGAAGAACTGAAAAACGCAACAATAGCTGAACAGATAGCCACAAGAATGGCAATAAGTAGTTGTTTCAATGTTTTATTATTCATACTTAGATATTTTTTTAAATTTGACAAATGAGTATAATTTATCACGCAAAGGAATATCAAGGTCGCTATTTGTAAAACACCTTGCAATATCACGAAGTACGCCATTTTGCGTGCTCATACACATTTTGTTAACTTCTGCAAGAGGAATAAAAGTTTCAAGATGTTGAAAAGGAACGTCTACACCGCCAATATGATGTACTTCAACATCGGAAGAACATAAAGGACACACATTAGCAAGAATGTACTTGAATACAAGGAGATGTTTTTTACTCATTCCTTTTAAGGACACACTATAAGTGTGTGTGTCCTTATCATAGGTAATTTTACGTTTTATCATATTTACTAATATTACTTTTTACCATACGAAAATATATGTAAATGTTTCAATTTTTTCAACAATTCAAATTCTTCAACAGTCAAAACACAATCTTCAGTAGTAACATAATAATCCTTATACTTAGATGATGGAGACTGAGCAGAAGAAGATTTTTTTCTTACAAAATTCAACTGCAAAAGATAAGAAGCCATGTAAGATAATATCTCAAGGTCTTCAGCACTCAAAGATGAAATAATTACTTTATCCATAATGTAATAAATTAAATGTTATTATTTTGATTTCTATGCAAAGATAAAGTAAAAAAATAATATAATGGACATTATGATAAATAACTAATTGTTTGTATTACAATTGAAAACTACCGCCTAATCAAAAGAATACTCCATCTTTAATTTCGACTTTGTTTTCATTTTGCTGTTGATATATCATTTTTGATTAGAAAGGCATACCAACAGCAAAATGGAAAGTCATATCATTCCAGTGTGGATTTGTTATTGGAAAGTGTTCTTTGCGTGTATCATAAGCTGGATTTACGGCTTTCATACCGAAGTCGATACGCATAATGAAGTAATCGAGATTTAGGCGCAAACCTAAACCATATCCAACTGCGATTTGTTTGTAGAACTCGTTGAATCTGAATTGACCTCCAGGTTGATCTTTGTAATCCTTTAGAGTCCATATATTGCCAGCGTCTACAAAGAATGCACAATTGAACTTCCAAAATAGAAATGTACGCAATTCCATATTCATATCAAGTTTCATATCACCAGTCTGATTAATGAAATCAATACGTCCATCCTTTCCTTTGAATTTTCCAGGGCCAAGAGCTCGAACATTCCAACCTCTTACAGAATTTGCACCTCCAGAGAAGTAGCGTTTTTCAAATGGAAGAATAGTACTATTTCCATATGGATACGCAATACCAAGACCAAAATGTAATGCAAGTGTATTCTTTGTATCGATTTTTACAAGACGAGTATAATCGAAATCGCCTTTAACATACTGTGCATAAGCAATTTTGAAAAGCGTATATTGGTTTTGAGCATTACGTTTTTCTCCAAACAAATTTGAGATGGCATATAGTAAGTTGCCACCAACCTCTATGTTTGATCTCAATGCATTCTTAGAATCACTAAACGAGTAATTCAAACCAGTACGTAGAATGAATATATCCTCGTAATTATACCGAAGTATAGCATTTCTATTTGAAACGTCATCGAGATACTCCTTCTTAAATGTTGCAGATATCCAAGGCATGTATACATAGTTGATGTCTAAGAAATCGTATCTGAATGATGATTTCTTTTTGCTCATACTCCAATGGTATCGCCATGCTGCAGTAAGGACGCGCCGATGATATTCGGGTCTATTCTGTAGATTATAGCTAAATAACAGCTCTGATTTCATGCGATTTCTTTTACGAAATCCATCTGAAAGAAATGGCGCAATAATGCGTGGAAAAGCCAGTTTGGTTTCAACATTATACTCTATATAATTTTCATTTTGATAGCCTTCGAGTCCCTTGATTGCTTCATAGGCACCGCGCAACTGCACACTGAACGTTTCACTTCCTCGAAACAGATTGTTATTAGTGTATGTTAACGAAGCTGCTGCACCAAAATCACCGGCTGTATTAGTTCCTTCTGGTTGAAATGATATAGAGTTGGGTTTTCTTGTACTAATTTGTATATTACAATCCAACAAGTTTGTATCGGGTAATTCTTCGAAGTGAATATTTGTGAAACGCACGGCCTGAAGACGTGCAAAATTATTGTAAGTATTTTGAACATCTTCTGAGCAAAACTGCGAATTTGAGGTTATTGCTACATTATTAATAAGTACACGACTGCGCAATGGCAATTTCTTGCCATCTCCAGAGCGAAAATAAATATTATTTATACTATAGTGTTTATGTGGCGTTTCTGGACTATTGTTAGAACTTCGATACTTTATAAGGTGAAGTTCCACGTCTACCCTATTGCTTTTCCCTATTGTATCAACCACATAGTGTATGAAATCCTTATTGAACTTATAATAGCCATTATTAAGAAGGTATTGGGCGATGCGCTTGCGTTCAGCATCAAGATTTGATGTTGAAAATGGCAAACCTTTCTTTAACATTTTTCCTTTTATTGCTTTTGATTCTAATAAAGGTAAAAGTGTCTCGTCTTCAATCACATACTTGACAGAGTCTATAAAATATAATGTACCCGGATTTACTTCATAGTTAACTATTGCTCTTTTATTTTTTTTCGCAACTGTATAAGATGCATTGGCTTTTAAGTAGCCCATTGATTTCATTGCAGAAATCATATTATCGCAAGACTTTTTTGTTTTTACAGAGTCAAAAACAACAGGTTCCTCTCCTATTCTTCTTAATGTACGGTTTATCCACTTTGTTGAATCACGTCCAGACATATTATATATTCCCAACGGAAGTTTCATCAGAGAAAACCATTTAGAGTTTGGACGTTGCGCGTAATATGATTCGAGTGATTTTGTATTGAAAGACTGGTCCTCACAATTAATTGCGCAACTTTTCAAAAGACAATTGTCTTCAGTAATAAATTTCGTTGATGAACATGACGAGATAAGGGCCAATACACACACCATCCCAAATGTTAGTAAAACGAACTTATACTTTACCTTAGACAACATCTTTATTAATAGTACTTAATTAATACACAATATGCTTGAAAAACCTTGCAAAGGTACAAAAAAAACGATAAATATTACTACCTTTGCAAGGTCTTTTACTCAAAGATAGAATTCATAACGTATTTTGATAGTTTTAATTAAGAAGATGTTAAGTAAAAATAAAATTAAATATTTACATTCGCTTAATACAAAGAAATCTCGTGACGTAGAAGGTGTCTTTGTTGCCGAAGGTCCAAAGGTTGTTGGTGACATTTTTGCAAGCCATCCGTCCAATTTGACATTACTCGTTGCAACATCCGAATGGCTCAATGGTGATGGCAATAAAGTGTCTGCATCTGCAAATTGTGAGATTATCGAAGTTACTACAGAAGAGCTCGCTAAAGCAAGCTTCTTATGTCATCCGCAACAAGTATTAGGCGTTTTTAAAAAACTCAAGACTCCTGTTGATACAACCATGCTTACAAGCAAACTAACTATTGCGCTTGATGGAGTGCAGGATCCAGGCAATCTTGGAACTATTATTCGTATTGCCGATTGGTTCGGCATTGAAAATATAATCTGCAGCCGCGACACCGCAGATGTTTACAACCCCAAAGTTGTCCAGGCAACAATGGGTAGCATAGCGCGTGTGAATGTAGCATATATGTATCTTTCAGAGTTGTTCAATTCACTCCCTGCCAACTTCCCCATATATGGGACCCTTCTTGAAGGCGAAAATCTCTACGAACAGGAACTTTCTGACACCGGTTTGATTGTAATGGGAAATGAAGGAAAAGGCATTTCGCCAGCCATTCGCCAACTTATAAATCGCGCTTTGCGCATACCGAATTATCCTAAAGGTCGTGAGACGGCAGACAGTTTGAATGTAGCAATAGCCACATCTATTGTCTGCGCAGAATTTAGAAGACGCTTATAATATGCACAAAATAATATTATCAGTAGGCACAAATTTTAACTACGAGCAGAACGCGAAACTCGTGAAAGAAAAACTTACAGAGGAAATAAACGAAATACGATTCTCAGAAAATCTGCTTACCGAACCCATAGGAGAAATCAAAAGCAATGGAAAATTTCTCAACTTCCTTGTTTATGGTTCCACTGAGAAGAGAGTTGAACAACTTGTTTCTATATTAAAGCAGATAGAAACCCAATGTGGCAACACAAAGTTCTTACGCGACGAGGGGAAAATAGCGATGGACATAGATTTACTGAAGTATGACAATCAACGTTTTCATGAAAGCGATTGGACAAGAGATTACATCGTAAAGCTAATGAAACATTTTGACAAATAGGTTTAAAACAATATGAATTGAATATGATGAACATATTTAGACTAATAATATTCATGATTTGCATATGTGATATTATATCAGGCAAGGCACAAAACAAGTCGGTAGACTTTAATGAACATTTCTGCGATAGTACATTACGCATTGATTATATATTCTCCGGAAACGCTCAATCGCAGCAAATTTCACTTGACAAGTGCAACTTAATGCCTCGTTGGTATGGCAAAAAGAACAATTTAAATATTCTTCCAGTCCAAGGAAATGGACAGATTACCGTGCGGGACCATCACACAAAGGAAATTATATACATCAACTCTTTCTCAACATTGTTCCAAGAATGGTTAACATACGATGAGGCGAAGACTATAAGCAAGTCGTTTGAGAATGTTTTTCTAGTACCAATGCCGAAAGACATTGTAGATGTAACTGTCGATTTACGCAATAATCGTCACGAAATAGTCACATCAATGACACATGTTATAGCCCCGAATGACATTTTAATTCGTCATACTGGCTTTAGCTATGTAACGCCTTACACCACATTACAGACAGCTGAGGATACCACAAAATGTATTCATATCGCATACGTTGCCGAAGGATATACAGCAGAGGAAATGCCTATATTCTTAGAGGATGCTCGCATTGCAACAGAAGCCCTTTTCGGGCATGAACCATTCAAGACAAAGCGTAACCGCTTTAATATCATTGCTGTAAAGTCGGTATCAATGGATACTGGAACAAGCATACCTTCGCAAGGAGTATGGAAGAAGACGGTTTTAGGCAGTCATTTTGACACATTCTACTCCAATCGCTATCTAACAACCCTCAATCAGAAGAATTTACACGATGCGCTTGCCGGAACTCCATACGAACACATCATTGTGCTGGTAAACACTTCGGAATACGGAGGCGGTGGCATACTGAATTCTTACAACCTTAGCATGACGCACCATCCACTTTACAAGCAGGTCGTTGTACATGAGTTCGGTCATAGCTTCGCTGGACTGGCAGACGAATATGCTTACGAGCAAGAAGCCATACCGATGTATCCACATGACGTAGAGCCTTGGGAAAAGAATATCACCACACTCGTTAATTTCCATGATAAATGGGAAAGCCTTATTGCACCAACAACTCCTATCCCTACCCCAACAGACTTTGGCAAAAAGACAAATAATAAAAAGAACAAGAAGAGTGTCAATGCACATTCTATCGGTGTGTATGAAGGTGCAGGTTATAGCCTCAAAGGTGTATATCGATCTTCGTTCGATTGTCGTATGCGAAGCAATGCCAATCCCAACTTCTGTGCAGCTTGTCAAAAAGCAATCAACGAACTGATTGATTTCTATACAGAATAACTCATAACATGAATATATCAAAAAGAATCACGTTTTTTTTATTGGTATGTTTCATCTCTCTCCCATGTATTGCTCACAGACATAGTGGCGCATATGCCGCTATTTTAGAGAATACATCAGATTATACTGATGCTGAAAAACTTTCAAGAGCTGTTGAATACTTCCAAAGCGGCAAGTATCATGAGGCACTGATATGGTTCTCTAAACTTGATAAGAAATACAAGCTTAACCCTCGCTTTCAAGCATACATGGGAGTATGTTGTTATTATGATGGCGAATACGAACGTGCTATAGAGGCTTTAGAACCTATTCTTCCTAAGCTCAAAGCCTTTGCCCCGCACGAATTGGCTGTATATTATTATAGTGTCGCTGATAGCTATTTTCGCCTGAACAAATACATCGACGCAGTTCCATTTTACGAGAAGCACACATTGCTTTGTTACAACAACGAGAAAGGCGATTCGCTTTTTCGTATAGGCATTTGCTATAGATGCTTAGGCGACATCGAAATCGCTCAAGAGTATTTTGTTGAAGCCTTGGCTTACTTCTGTCGTTATAATGATACAGACCGATTAAAATATATAGAACGAGAGTTAGAACGCAGTACCGATAATTAATGGCATGTATTTTGCATATACAATATTGCCTACATATAAGGCATAAAGTAATATTAATGAACATAATTTATCAAGGATAATATAAATGACAAATTCGTTTTCACTAAGAGTTTCTGAAAACCTATCTTTCAGCAGAGAGGAAGCAATAAGGCTATCTTCTGGCGTAATACGTCCCGAACATATTGTGCTTGGTATGTTGAGAGACAAAAATAGCCCATTGAAAGCACTTCTCATGGGTGCTAATATTGATGTTGAAAAAGTAAAATTGCAACTTGAGCAGAATGCTCAGGCTGACAACACAACAATGGCAGAGTCAAACAATGGTAGCATCTCACTCGATGAACATGCTAATAATATTCTCAAACTATCAATACTTGAAGCCCGACTTCAACATTCAAAGGAGGTAGACGTGGAGCATATAATTCTTGCTATTTTGCATGACAAAATGGCAAGTGGTGCAAAGAATGTACTTTTAGAGAATGGTTTAACTTACGAGAAAGCTATGAATTTTCTTATGCAAACAAATTCAAACATAAAGAATGGCGTTGGATTGTCCGAAGATGATGACAACTTAATGTCGCAGGACAATTTTGCTTCTCGTAATAACGGGAAGAGTCAAAACTCGACCTCCAACACCACAAGTAAGCCGATGGGTGGCGGAACAGACAAGACACCCGTACTTGACAAGTTCTCCACCGACCTTACCCTTGCAGCAGCACAAGGTAAACTTGACCTTGTCATCGGACGCGACAAGGAGATACAGCGTGTCACTGAAATTTTGTGTCGCCGAAAGAAGAACAACCCTATTCTTATCGGCGAACCAGGCGTAGGCAAGAGTGCTATTGCTGAAGGACTTGCGCAGCTTATCGCTCGCCGTCGCACTTCGCCTCTGTTGTTCAACAAGCGCATTTTTAGGCTTGATATGACCGCTATAGTTGCTGGCACTAAATATCGTGGTCAGTTTGAGGAGCGCATCCAAGCCCTCTTGCATGAGTTGGAGCAGAACCCAGACATAATCGTATTCATTGACGAGATACATACCATAATAGGTGCTGGTAGTACACCAGGCTCAATGGATGCTGCCAATATAATGAAACCTGCACTTGCCCGTGGATTGGTTCAGTGTATCGGTGCAACAACTCTTGATGAGTATCGCAACTCTATAGAGAAAGACGGAGCACTTGAGCGCCGTTTTCAGCGTGTCATGATAGAACCATCCACCGAAGCAGAAACGCTTGACATTCTGAAGAATATAAAGGAGCGCTATGAAGACTACCACCATGTTCGTTATACCGACGAAGCACTGGAGGCATGTGTGAAACTTACAGGTAGATATGTCTCTGAGCGTGCATTCCCCGATAAGGCCATTGATGCAATGGACGAGGTCGGAGCAAAAGTACATTTGCAACATGCCGAGATACCACCTTCAATCATAGAAAAGGAAAAAGAACTGTCCAACATACATCAGTTGAAGATTGCAGCAGCAGGCGACCAGAACTTTGAACTTGCAGCCACCTATCGCGACCGTGAGACACAACTTGAAGGCGAACTGAAAGAACTCAACGACAAGTGGGTGGCTTCTGACGACGGACATCGTGAGACAATCACTGAGGCTGATGTAGCTAATGTTGTATCAATAATGTCGGGCATACCTGTACAGCGCATATCCGAATCGGAAGGTTGTGTACTAAAGAACCTTGGCAACAGACTAAAATCTGTTGTTGTGGCTCAAGACGATGCCATCGGCAAAATCGTTCGTAGCATACAGCGCAACCGACTTGGCTTGAAGGATCCCAATCGCCCTATCGGAGTGTTCATGTTCCTCGGCTCTACGGGTGTCGGCAAGACCTATCTGGCACAGACATTAGCAGAATTGATGTTTGGCACAAAGGATGCCCTCATACGTATAGATATGAGCGAATACTCCGAGAAGTTCAACACCTCACGACTCGTTGGAGCACCTCCGGGATACGTTGGTTACGGTGAAGGTGGACAGCTAACGGAGAAAGTGCGCCGTCACCCCTACTCTATTGTATTGCTTGACGAGGTGGAAAAAGCGCACGGCGACGTGTTCAACCTCCTGCTGCAGGTGCTTGACGAAGGACGTATGACCGATGGTAATGGCAGAATGGTCGACTTCCGCAATACAATCATCATTATGACATCCAACACGGGCACACGCCAGTTGGTTGACTTCGGAAATGGCATAGGCTTCAATGCTTCACTGATAAGTTCTTCAAGCGAGAAAGCAAAGGAACATGCACGCTCTGTCATACAGAAAAGTCTGTCACATCAGTTTGCTCCAGAGTTCCTCAACCGTCTCGACGAGATAATCACGTTCGACCAACTTGACAATACTGCAATACGTAAGATTGTAGACATCGAGTTGTCGCGTTTGTTCAAACGTATAAACGATATGGGCTATGCGGTTGAGATTAGTGAAGAAGCCAAGGAGATGCTCGCACAGAAGGGCTATAGTCCGCAGTATGGAGCACGCCCACTGAAACGCGCCATACAAACATACATCGAGGATGTACTATGCGAACTGCTGCTCGACGACGAGAAAAAGCTAAGCAGCACCATTACAATAGATGTTGATGAGGGCGACAAACTAAAGGTCACTTTTAAAGACTCATCCTCTGAAACAAAATAATTTGGAATAGAAAATGAGCAATAATAACAATCATCAACTTGGCGAGGCACCTTGGTTGCACGTCATTATATCAACCGGATTCGGTATTGGTTTTTGGCCTTGGGGCCCAGGGACACTTGGAGGTTTCGTTGCGTTACTTATCTGGATAGCACTCTACTTCACCCTCTCACCCTTATGGCTTGCAGTTGCCACAGTGCTGCTGGTTCTGACAACACTCCTTGTAGGTGTATGGACAGATAATGTGATGGAACGGTATTGGGGTGAAGACCCTCGTACCGTTATCATAGACGAGTATTTCGGCACATGGGTGGCTACGCTTGCAGCCTTGTTCGTTGACGGTCCGTCATATGTAGCAATATCGCTTGCTACAATTGGATTTGTCCTCTTCCGTATCATCGACATCACCAAGCCGCTTGGTTGCCGTTGGGTAGACCGACATATACACGGAGGCTGGGGGTGTATGCTCGACGATGCGTTGGCTGGTTTCTATGCGCTTTGCTTGACATTGATTATCAGATACGCAGGTTTGGTAGAATCGGTTCACGACTTGCTTTCCTAAAAGGTTATGCTTTTGGGCATAACAACATTGTATAAGTAATCTGCGTCGATTGGTACGAATGTTCGTATCAGTCGACGCGGATTTTGTTTTTAAGCAAAACAAAGCGGATGGCGGACGGCATCTGAACGGATGGCGAACGCAATCTGATCGGATCGCGGACGCCGTCTATTCAGATTGCGTTCGCCGCACGATAACATTTTTAAGCCTTTTAGCCTCTTTTATACCAACGATTTGCTGGCACAACGAGGTCTCTACTGATTAATATTCGTGCTTTTGGCAGCGTCTTAACGCAAAAGACAAGATTATCATAGGCATCTTGTATGTAAGTGCTACCAAACAGACTGTCACAATATGCACAACCGAAGGACATATAAGCACCATGATAGAACTTACTATAACGTGGTTTTATCTCCCCCATTTTTATATTTAGGCCCGAATTAACATCAAGATATTGCTTTACGCCATTAACTATTTCGGGATAAAAACTATCTATTCCGCTCTCAATCTCAACACCTTCTGTAGAAATCAACTTATTAATAAGGTATATATGATTCTTTTCATGGCACTTCCAACATATCTTCTGATAAAAACACACTTCAACATACTTCACTTTCATTGTCTCTGTATAACGTATGTTGCCTAAAATCATAGAGTGAATAAAGTCGTCGAGCGGAAGCGAATGTTCTTCTTCTCTAATCTTGTGAAGAAGAACATTTACTTCGCCACGAATATCTTGAATGTAAAAACAAGGAAGTTTGCTTAACACAATCTTTCTAAACGAAGGCAATAGCATCCAACAACCACACACTCGTTCTTGACGCATTGCTAAGTACACATCTTCAACATTACGTGGTAAGTTGCACACATTGAAAGCTATTTTGTAAGTAGCACAATCCACTACGACATCAGCCTTCCATTTATCTGTCTTCACCTTTGTTGTGAATGGAAAGCCAATACTTTTGCAAATTGACAAAATGGAGTCTATAACGAATGTTTTCTCCATAGGTTAGAAGTTTATACTATTGACATGGCTTATATTGTGACATCATGTTGCGTATCTCGTTAGCTCTCTGAGCCGACAACGCAGGCGTGTCCATCAACTTGTATTTCTCGCCAAGCTTTTCGTATTTATATGTGCCTAATGTATGGTAAGGTAAAATCTCTATCTTTTCTACACAATTATAATGCGCCACATGATTACCAAGTTTATGCAACCACTTGTCGTTGTCTGTGATTTCGGGCACAACCACATGTCGAATCCAAGTATTGATGCCTCGCTCTTCGAGAATATCCAGGAAGGCAAGGTTATTATTCTGGTTCACACCTGTGAGACGTGGATAGAGTTCTGCATCCATTGTCTTTATATCCAATAATACGAGATCGGTATTGTCTAACACGTTCAGAACCTTATCTGTAATTATCGCACCGCTTGTATCTAACGCGGTGTGTAATCCTTCTTCATGGCATAGTCGGAAATATTCTGCCACAAACTCAGCTTGCATAAGTGGCTCACCACCAGACACAGTGATACCGCCACTCTTTATGAATGAACGATACTTCAAAGCTTCGTCTCTCAATTGCTCTGGTGTCATCTCGTACTGACACTTTCTCTTAATATCCCATGTGTCGGGGTTGTGACAGAACAAACATCTTAAAGGGCATCCCTGCATGAAAGAAACGAAACGCACACCTGGCCCATCCACAGTACCAAACGACTCAAAAGAATGTATTCTCCCTATCATTTATCCTAAAAGCTTTTCTAAGAATAAATTCAAGTCGGAGTCGAGTCCTTCCATAAGATCCTTTCCAATAATCACAGTATCATCGTCAGCGATGTATAACTCTGCTATAGTGTCTTTGTCGTCATTCTCAAGAACAAAGCTATAGGGCTTAAGTATGCCCAAACTATCAGCGATGGTAGACAATGCTGAGAATGTAGATATGAGGGTCTGCTCTACGCCATTATAAAAGTCCTCGTCGTTATTGTTTATCCATTGTTCTACGACACAACGTGTCACTTCATTATCATCATCGTCAAACGCCAACATTTCTCCACTACCTTGAGAGACACGCACATGAATATCTGTCACGATTGAAGTATCTTCACGTGGAGGGAATTTCTGCGCAATCTTTTTTAGAAAGCGTTCAATTTGCTGTGTTGTTTGTTCGGTTGCTTTTTCCATTTCGCTTTTGTTTAGATTATTATTCATTGATAATGCAGTTGGAATTAAATGAAGTTAGTTTCACTTTACGATGTGCATTCAATCATCTGCAAATATACACCTTTTTATTAACAACGCAAACAAATTACAGAAAAATATCTGTGTTTTATTTGCCATTACGAATTATAATATTAATTTTGTAGTAATATAAAGTGTTTTACATGTTTTTATACGAATATTATAATTAATAGACTATAAAACTTATCTTAGTATTATGAAACAAACAATTTTGGTAACTGGCGGTACGGGCTTTATCGGTTCGCATACAACAGTAGAGCTCATTGAAGCAGGTTACAAAGTAGTAATTGTTGACGACCTCTCCAATTCAAAGATTGAGGTTCTTGACGGCATTGAGAAGATAACTGGCGTTCGCCCTGCATTCGAGCAGGTAGACCTTCGCGACAAGGTGGCTACAGAAGCTGTATTCGAGAAGTATCCGGACATCCAAGGTATCATCCACTTCGCTGCTTCTAAGGCTGTTGGTGAAAGCGTACAGAAACCTTTGCTATACTATCGCAACAATATCGTGTCGCTCGTTAACCTACTCGAACTTATGCCAAAACACAACGTGAAGGGCATCATCTTCTCTTCAAGCTGCACTGTATATGGTCAGCCGAAGCCTGAGAACCTCCCCGTTACTGAGGATGCTCCTCACCAGAAGGCAACATCGCCTTATGGCAATACAAAAGAAATAAACGAGCAGATTATTGCTGACTATATCCATAGTGGTGCTGCTATCAAGAGCATCGTTCTCAGATACTTCAACCCGATAGGTGCTCACCCATCTGCAGAAATCGGCGAGTTGCCAAATGGTGTTCCAAACAACCTGATTCCTTTCGTAACTCAGACAGCTATCGGTATCCGTAAGGAACTTACCATATTTGGCAACGATTATAATACTCCTGACGGCACTTGCATTCGCGACTATATTTATGTAGTAGATCTCGCTAAGGCTCACGTTGCAGCTATGGCTCGTGTGCTTGATAAGGAGACTGAACCTATCGAATACTTCAACATCGGCACAGGCAATGGCAACTCGACACTCGAAATCGTAGAGACATTTGAGAAGGCTACTGGCGTGAAGCTGAACTGGAAGTACGGTCCACGCCGCGAAGGTGATATCGAGAAGATTTGGGGCGACTGTTCAAAAGCAAACAAGGTATTGGGCTGGAAGGCAGAATCAAACCTCAACGAAGTGCTCGCTTCAGCATGGAAGTGGCAGCTAAAGCTTCGCGAAGATGGCATAATGTAAAATATAATAGGAGATTACAGTATCAGCTATAATCTCCTATTATATTTAATATCACTATCGACTTTAATACTCTGAACCATCAGACTTTATAACACTTGGTCCATCAATCACTTCAAGATTGTTTGCACCTCGCTTTATGTCATTGTATACTCTTCGTAAGTCTTCGTAACGAATGCTTATGTCTCTATTTACCGGGCGTTCTCTGTCAAGCAGACTATGCGAGAATAGCCATTCATAAGTCTTTCGCAGATAGAACAGACGTGCAGGTGCTCCATGGTTTGCTCCCTGCCACCAATCGTAAAGCAGACGAGTGTCGTTGCCACTATTCTTTAGCTTTTCTACGACAACCTTCGATTGCTTCACGGGTACGGCACGGTCAGCTGTACCGTGTATTATCCAAAAAGGCAGTTCCCCCAATCCACTGACATCTTTTAATGTTGTGCCACCACATAATGCCATTCCGGCAGCAATGCGATCCGGATAAGTGCCACAAACATCCATTGTGCCATAACCACCAAGACTCATACCAAGTACATATACACGGGTTGTGTCACACGGATAGTTGCGTTTCACCCAGTCGAACACGTCCATAACCTTTTTCGGGTTCCATGCACCACCAGGGTTTTGTGGCACAATTGTAAGCGCATCGATATCGCGACCTTTCACTATTGCATCGAGCGGACCATAACGACGTACCCTGTCAAGATTACGACCACAGAGACTTGCTCCATGTAAGAATATGATTACTGGAGTTTGCTCCTGCGTATAGAAATAATCGACAGGGGTGTAAACCCAAAAATTATAGCCATTGGGAATGGAATCTTTCACGGGGCGAAGGAAATCATAAGCCGACATATGCAATGCCGAAAACACTAAGAACAGAGTAAAAAGTATCTTTTTCATAAATAAAATTCGTTTTCAGGACTTGAATAGATTGAAGCGAAATTACCATTTATATTTCTAATAGAGAAATTTCTCAAGCATCTTTACCACACATTAATAGGCTTTTACCTTTTTTAGTAAGCAATTTATGATGATAAGCCACGCCATAAATAAAAAAATATGTACCTTTGCAAAAACAATAACACTGATATGGAAGTAATTAAAACCGATATTGAAGGAGTGGTTATTATTGAGCCACGTATTTTCAAAGATGCTCGAGGATATTTCTTTGAGAGTTTTTCGCAGCGAGAATTTGACGAGAAGATAGGACACATAGAGTTCTGCCAGGACAACGAAAGTATGTCGTCATATGGCGTAATGCGTGGTCTTCACTTCCAACGTCCGCCTTACACACAGAGCAAACTCGTAAGATGCGTTAAAGGTGCTGTTCTTGATGTTGCTGTAGACATTAGAAAAGGTTCGCCGACATATGGTAAACATGTGGCTGTAGAACTGACAGAAGACAACCATCGTCAGTTCTTTATACCCAAAGGTTTTGCGCACGGCTTCGCAGTATTGAGTGAGACAGCCGTATTCCAGTATAAATGCGACAACTTCTACCATCCGGAAGCCGATGGCGGAATATCTATTCTCGACGAATCGTTAGGCATCGACTGGCGCATACCTATCGACAAGGCTATCTTGAGCGAGAAAGACACTAAGCATGCACTGTTGAAAGACTTCGATTCTCCGTTTACTTTTTAAATATCTATAACTATGAACATATTAGTAACTGGTGCCAACGGTCAGCTCGGACACGAAATGCAGCGTGTGGCACTTGGTAGCAATCATCATTATATCTTCACAGATGTAGCAGATGGCTACGAGCAACTCGACATCACCAATCTTGACGCCATCCGCGCGATGGTAAAGGAACGCAGCGTAAGCGTTATTGTCAACTGTGCAGCCTATACCAACGTAGACAAAGCCGAAAGCGACTACGACTTTGCCAATCTGCTTAACAATACGGCTGCAGGCAATCTTGCCACTGCTATGAAGGAAGTAGACGGTACGCTGATACACGTGAGCACCGACTATGTATTTCAGGGCGACCGCAACGTGCCGTGCCGTGAGGATTGGGAGACAAATCCGCTCGGCGTTTATGGCAAGACAAAGCTCGCAGGCGAGAAGTCGATAGAGGCCACAGGATGCAACCATATCATCATACGTACAGCATGGCTTTATTCGCAGTGGGGCAAGAACTTTGTAAAGACGATGCAGATGCTCACCTCTACAAAAGACTCACTCAAGGTCGTATTCGACCAGGTAGGCACCCCGACATTTGCGGGCGATCTTGCTGACGTTATCTCACATATAATCGAAACAAAACAACTTGACAAGACAGGCATCTACCACTTCTCTAACGAAGGCGTATGCTCATGGTTCGACTTTGCGAAGGTTATATGCGAACTTTCTGGCAACACTTGCGACATCCAGCCTTGCTACAGCGAGGAGTTCCCGAGTCCGGTAAAGCGTCCGCACTTCTCTGTGCTCGACAAGTCGAAACTAAAAAATACATTTGGCGTGAAAGTTCCATATTGGACAGACTCGCTGAAAGTTTGCATCAAGCAACTCGCAGAGGTTAATAACAACTAAATATTACACTAATAAATTAGTATATATTATGAAGAATATAATTATCACTGGTGGTGCCGGGTTTATCGGTTCACATGTTGTTCGACTTTTTGTCAACAAGTATCCAGAGTATAACATAATAAACCTTGACAAACTTACATATGCTGGCAATCTTGCCAACCTGAAGGATATCGAGGACAAGGCGAATTACACATTCGTTAAGGGCGACATCTGCGACTTCGAGATGGTTCTCGAACTCATGAAGAAGCACAAGGTTGACGGCATTATCCACCTTGCTGCAGAGAGCCACGTAGACCGCTCTATTAAGGATCCGTTCACCTTCGCACGCACTAACGTGATGGGCACATTGTCGTTGCTTCAGGCTGCGAAGATATATTGGGAGAGCCTTCCAGAGAAGTACGAAGGCAAGCGCTTCTATCACATCTCTACAGATGAGGTTTATGGTGCGCTCGAACTTACAAACCCGGAAGGTATTGAGTCGCCGTTCACAACAAAAGCATCTTCTGCTCACCACCATGCTTACGGCACAGAGTTCTTCCTTGAGACAACCAAGTATAACCCCCACTCGCCCTACTCTGCCGCAAAGGCAAGCAGCGACCACTTTGTACGCGCTTTCCACGACACATACGGCATGCCGACTATCGTGACCAACTGCTCCAACAACTATGGTCCGTACCAGTTCCCGGAGAAGCTCATCCCGCTGTTCATCAACAACATCCGTCATCGCAAGCCGCTGCCGGTATACGGCGAGGGTCTGAACGTACGCGACTGGTTGTACGTAGAAGACCACGCTCGCGCTATCGACCTTATCTTCCATAAGGGCAAGGTGGCTGACACATATAATATCGGCGGTTTCAACGAGTGGAAGAACATCGACATCATCCACGTCCTCATCAATACCGTCGACCGTCTGCTCGGTCGTAAGGAAGGTGAAGACCTCAACCTCATCACTCATGTTACCGACCGTATGGGCCACGATATGCGCTATGCTATCGACTCACGCAAGTTGCAGAGCGAACTTGGATGGGAACCGAGCCTACAGTTCGAAGAAGGCATAGAAAAGACAGTGCGCTGGTATCTTGATAACCAAGAGTGGATGGATAATGTAACCTCTGGCGACTATCAGAACTATTACGAGTCAATGTACAAGAATAGATAAGCAATTATGAACATCGGATTTGATAACGAGAAGTATCAGAACATTCAGTCGGAGCACATCAAAGAGAGAATTTCACAATTTGATGGCAAATTGTATCTCGAACTTGGTGGTAAACTCTTTGACGACCATCATGCAAGCCGCGTGCTGCCAGGTTTTCAACCCGACAGCAAGTTGCGCATGTTTCAAAAGATAAGTGACAGCATAGAGATTGTGATTGTCATTAGTGCTGCCGACATCGAAAAAAACAAAAAACGCGCCGATCTTGGCATAACTTACGACGAGGATGTGCTTCGCTTGCGTGGCGAGTTTCAGAACCGTGGCTTCATGGTCGGTTCGGTTGTCATCACTCATTACAACGGACAGCCCGCCGCAATCGCCTTCAAGCAGCGTCTTGAGCGCAGCAACATCAAGACCTACTGCCACTACCTCATTGAGGGCTATCCGCATGACGTCAAGCTCATAGCTTCTGACAACGGCTTCGGTAAGAACGACTACGTAAAGACCGAGCGTCCGCTGGTTATCGTGACGGCCCCTGGCCCTGGTAGCGGCAAGATGGCAGTATGTCTTAGCCAGCTCTATAACGAGAACAAGCACGGCGTAAGAGCGGGCTATGCGAAGTTTGAGACATTCCCGGTTTGGAACCTTCCGTTGAAGCATCCGGTGAACATTGCATACGAGGCAGCAACGGCAGACCTTAACGACGTCAACATGATTGACCCGTTCCATCTTGAAGCTTACAACAAAATTGCGGTGAACTATAACCGCGACATCGAGATTTTCCCCGTATTGAACGCTCTCTTCGAAGGCATCTACGGCGAGAATCCATACAAGTCGCCGACAGACATGGGCGTGAACATGGTAGGCTTCTGCATCAGCGACGACAAGGTTTGCTGCGAGGCATCGAAGAACGAGATTATTCGCCGTTACTATGAGGCTACAAATAAGCTGGCTCTCGGCGCATGCAACGAAGGAGAAATCAGCAAGATACAGATGCTGTTCAACCAGGCGAAGATAACAACCGACTTCCGTCGCACCACCGTTGCAGCACGCGAGTGCCTGAAGCGTACAGGACACACATCGTCAGCTATCGAACTTGAGGACGGCACAATCATCACTGGCAATTCAAGCCCGCTGTTGGGCTGTAGCGCCGCTCTTCTGCTTAACGTGACGAAGCATCTTGCCGGAATCGACCACACAACAAAGCTCATTCCGCAGTCGATGATCGAACCGATGCAGTACACCAAGACCAATTATCTTGGCGGTCACAACCCGCGTCTGCATACCGATGAGGTGCTCGTGGCGCTCTCTGTACTCTCTGAGAACGACGAGAACTGTCGCAAGGCATTGGAACAATTGCCTAAGCTGCGTGGCTGTCAGGTTCATTGCACGGTTATGCTTAGCGAAGTGGACAGAAAGATTTTCAAGAAATTGGGCATTGGACTTACATGTGAACCTGTGCAAAAGAAGCAGGTTCAATAGATATTTAGATTTATATACAACTACGTCCGGTTTGTAATATTCTCCCAATTACAAACCGGACGTTTCTATTCAACAATAAATTTTAGTTCTACTGGCAACTTTAACCATTTACGATTGACGACAATTTTCATGCGACTACCACTCTTTTGCTTTAGTACATAAGAACCGTCTTTGGGGTTAAATATAAGTGTGGCAGTCAAATCTTCAGAACCATAGTCGTTTGTTATCTCAAGCGTAGCAGTATGTTTATCTTCTATCTTTGCAGAAGTAATTAACCATTTGCGTGGATCGCGCATAGCACCAAAGTAGCCTGGTGTCTCACCAAAAAGTTCTTGGCCTGGTACAACAATGTTATTTTGATAGAGATTTATATGCATGTAGACTTGATATTCGTCATTACAGATACGAACATTGAACACTTTGTCTGTTTGTGACATTATTTTTAGAGATACAAGAAAGAAGAAGAGAAGAAAGGATACCTTTTTCATATTATTTAAGTATTAGTTATATCATTATGTTCTTTGTATGACAACTTGTTATGCTGTAACCTCCATGCAAAAATAGGGAATTTATATCAAGAATAAGGCTATTTTATGAAAAAAAATGTGTCAATAATCGTTTATTTACCTTTTAAATGTTATTTTTGCACGCAACATTAAACTTTTTATGAAAAGAGACATTTTATTTCCAGACTATATTTTTGAATCAAGTTGGGAAGTTTGCAATAAAGTAGGAGGTATATACACGGTACTTTCTACGAGAGCTAAGACGCTTGTAGAGCAGCTTGGCGACAAACTTATTTTCATAGGTCCTGACTGTTGGGGAGAAAAAAACAACCCATACTTCACAGAAGACAACAAACTCTTCGCTACATGGAGAAAGAAAACTGAAGCAGAAGGTTTAAAAGTAAAGGTTGGTAGATGGAACGTACCAGGCGCTCCAGTAGCTATTCTTGTTGACTTCAACCCTTATTTCGCAGAAAAGGATATGATTTATGGTCAACTTTGGGAGAAATACCATGTTGATAGTCTTCATGCATACGGCGATTACGACGAAGCTTCTATGTTCTCATACGCAGCAGCACTTGTTGTAGAGAGTTTCTATAATAGCGAGATAAGAGGCAATAAAAAGTCTGCAAAGGTAATTTACCATGCCAATGAATGGATGACAGGTCTCGGTGCACTCTATATCAACGACCATCTGCCACAGATAGCAACGATTTTTACAGCACATGCAACAAGTATCGGACGCAGCATTGCAGGCAACAACAAGCCTCTCTATGAATACTTGGAAGCTTATAATGGTGATCAAATGGCAGCCGAGCTCAATATGGAGAGCAAACACTCGATTGAGAAACAGACGGCATTGCATGTAGATTGCTTCACAACTGTGAGTGATATCACAGCCACAGAGTGCAAGGAACTTATGGACAAACCAGTAGACGTAGTGCTGCCGAATGGCTTCGAAGATGACTTTGTGCCACAGGGCAAGACTTTCGACAAGAAGCGTGCCGCAGCCCGCAAGCGTCTGCTCGACATAGCACGTGCTCTCTCTGGCGACGAGATTGAAGACGACGCAATCATCATCTCTACAAGCGGACGCTACGAATGGCGCAACAAGGGTATTGATGTCTTCATCGATGCTATGAATCGTCTGCGCACCAATGCAGAGAACCTTAAGAAGGACATAGTTGCCTTCATCGAAGTGCCGGCATGGGTGAATTGTGCACGCGAAGACTTGGCAGAGCGTTTGGCTGCTATGGAGAAAGGTGAGAAATTCGACACTCCGCTCCCTACCCCAGTCATCACTCATTGGCTGAACGAGCAACAGAACGACCGTGCATTGGGCATGATGAACTGGCTCGGCATGCACAACGCCAAGGGCGAACGGGTAAAGCTGGTGTTCATTCCGTGCTATCTCACAGGCGAGGACGGCATTGTGAACCTTTCTTATTATGATACCATCCTGGGCAACGACCTCTGTGTTTATCCTTCTTATTATGAGCCATGGGGATACACTCCTCTTGAAGCAACAGCGTTCAAGGTGCCGTGTATCACAACTGATCTTGCAGGTTTTGGACTTTGGGCTAACACTGTTGTTGGCAAGGAAAGTACCATCGAGGATGGTGTGGAGGTTATCCACCGCACAGATTACAACTACAATGAGGTAGCGGACAGCATTAAAGCTGCAGTAGAGAAGTTCACCAATGCAACAAAGCAAAAGCAGGGACGCATACGCAACAAAGCACGTGCTCTGGCAGAACATGCATTGTGGAGTAAGTTCATTACCTATTATTATGAGGCTTACGATATCGCGCTTCGCAACGCAGAGGCAAGATGCTCTAAAATGGGCAAATAACAAAAAAGAAGAGAAAAACAACTAAATAAATAATAATTAATAACTTATGAAAATCAAAGCAGACTATGCTAATACCCCTCAGTGGAAGGAGGTAACCATCAAGTCTACACTTCCTTCAGAGTTGAAGTGTCTTGATGAACTCGCACACAACATGTGGTGGGCGTGGAACTACGAGGCTCGCAACATGTGGAAAAGCCTTGACAGCGATCTCTATGAAGAGGTTGGACACAACCCCGTAATGCTTCTCGACCGCCTTAGCTATGAGCGCAAGGAGGCTATCGTGAAGGATAAGGCAATCATGGAATCGGTAAAACAGGTATACAAGAAGTTCCGCGAGTATATGGATGTGAAGCCAGACGCAACACGTCCTTCTGTGGCTTATTTCTGTATGGAGTATGGTATCAATCAGGTTGTAAAGATTTACTCTGGTGGTCTTGGTATGCTCGCAGGTGACTATATGAAGGAGGCTTCTGACTCTAACGTAAATATGTGTGGTGTCGGCTTCCTTTATCGTTATGGCTACTTCAAGCAGACCCTCTCAATGGATGGTCAGCAGATTGCAAAGTACGATGCACAGAACTTCAACTCACTCCCAGTAGAGCGTGTGCTCGACGAGAATGGTCAGCCTATGGTTGTTGATGTTCCCTACATGAACTATCAGGTTCACGCATACGTATGGGCTATGAACGTTGGTCGCATCAAGCTCTACTTACTCGATACAGATAACGATTTGAACTCAGAGTTCGACCGCCCTATCACACACGCTCTATATGGTGGTGATAACGAAAACCGCCTGAAGCAGGAGATTCTCCTCGGCATCGGTGGTATCCTCACACTCAAGAAGCTCGGTATTAAGAAAGATATCTATCATTGCAACGAGGGTCACGCAGCACTCTGCAACCTCCAGCGTCTTATTGACTACATCAAGGAAGGTCTGTCGTTCAACGAGGCTCTTGAACTCGTTCGTGCTTCTTCACTCTATACTGTTCATACTCCAGTACCGGCCGGTCACGACTACTTCGACGAATCACTCTTCGGCAAGTATATGGGCGGTTATCCTCAGATGCTCGGCATCACATGGGACGAGTTCATCGGCATGGGTCGCAACAATCCTGAGGATCACTCAGAGCGCTTCTGTATGTCTGTATTCGCTTGTAACACCTGCCAAGAGGTTAACGGCGTAAGTAAACTTCATGGTTGGGTAAGCCAACGCATGTTCGCTCCAATCTGGAAGGGTTACTATCCGGAGGAGAGCCACGTAGGCTACGTAACAAATGGTGTTCACTTCCCGACATGGACAGCTACAGAGTGGCGCAAAGTATACGCTAAGTATTTCGACAAGAACTACATTTACGACCAGAGCAACGAGAGCCTGTGGCACGCTATCTACAATGTGCCTGATGCAGAAATCTGGGAGACACGTATGGCACTCAAGAAGAAGCTCGTCAACTATATCCGCGAGAAGTTCGCTGCTACATGGTTGAAGAACCAGGGCGATCCTTCACGTGTTGTTGCCCTTCTTGACAGCATCACACCGAACGCTCTTTACATCGGCTTCTGCCGTCGCTTTGCTACATACAAGCGTGCTCACCTCCTCTTCACCGATTTGGAGCGTCTTTCTAAGATCGTGAACAACCCAGAGCGTCCGGTTAAGTTCATCTTCTCAGGTAAGGCACACCCGGCTGACGGTGCTGGCCAGGGCTTGATTAAGAAGATCTTCGAGATCAGCCAGCGTCCTGAGTTCCTCGGCAAGATCATCTTCCTCGAGGACTACGACATGCAACTCGCTCGTCGCCTCGTATCAGGCGTTGATATCTGGATGAACACTCCGACACGTCCACTCGAGGCTTCTGGTACATCTGGCGAGAAGGCTGAGATGAACGGTGTTGTAAACCTCTCCGTTCTCGATGGTTGGTGGGTTGAAGGCTACCGCGAGGGTGCAGGTTGGGCTCTCAAGCAGGAGCGTACATACCAGAATCAGGGTTATCAGGATCAGCTCGATGCAGCTACCATCTACTCACTGCTTGAGAATGAGATTCTGCCGCTCTACTACAACCGCAACGAGCAGGGCTTCAGCGAGGGTTGGATAAAGACAATCAAGAACTCTATCGCAACTATCGCTCCTCACTATACAATGAAGCGTCAGCTTGACGACTACTATGAAAAGTTCTACAACAAGGAGGCTGCAAACTTCAAAAAGCTCGCTGCCGACAATAATCGCCTTGCCAAAGAGCTCGCTACTTGGAAGGAGACAGTTGCAGAGCGTTGGGACTCTATTCGCGTAGTAAGCAAGGATGATTCTATGCTCTATGCTGCCGAGACGGGCAAGAAGTACACTCTTCGCTACGTTATCGACGAGCAGGGTTTGAACGATGCTGTTGGTCTTGAGCTTGTTTCTATCAAGACAGACAAGAACGGAGAGGACCACATCTTCAGCAAGCGCGAATTCAAGATGGTAGGCCGTGATGGCAACAACTACACATTCGAGGCTACATTTGAGCCTGACGTAGCTGGTGCATTCAAGAGCTGCGTACGTATGTACCCGAAGAACGAGAACCTTGTTCATCGTGAGGACTTCTGCTACGTTAAGTGGCTTGACTAATTGATTTATATATTCAAGTTGACGAGTAGACTCGTTGACAAATAAATAAGAAGACGAGTAGACGAATAAACGTTTTCGTAGCGTTACTATGATGCTATACAAACCTTTATCTGTCTGCTCGTTTTGCATTTAATGACCCAATTTATAGAAAACTCCGTTAATTAGACATCCAATCTGTTAAACTTTTTAAATTTTCCATTACCTAACACACTTAATAATATAAATAATTTGTATCTTTGCAGCCGATTTAGTCCGTAAAGGCTCAAAGAAGTTGCGGCACGATGCTTGCACGCCTTGCGGAAAAACCCGTTTATATAAATAAATAAATGTACGCAATCGTAGAGATTAACGGTCAGCAGTTCAAGGCTGAGCAGGGCAAGAAGCTCTTCGTTCACCACATCAAGGACGCTCAGGAAGGCCAGACTGTTGAATTCAACAAGGTACTGCTTGTTGACAAAGAAGGTTCAGTACAGGTAGGTGCACCTGCCGTAGAAGGTGCTAAAGTTGTATGTGAAGTTGTAAATCCTCTTGTAAAGGGTGACAAGGTCATCGTATTCAAGATGAAGCGCCGCAAGGACTATCGCAAGAAGAATGGTCACCGCGCACAGTTCACAGAAGTTGCAATCAAAGAAGTAATCGCTTAAATTTAGGAGGAACAAGAAATGGCACATAAGAAAGGTGTAGGCAGTTCTAAGAACGGACGTGAATCAGCTTCTCAAAGATTAGGCGTTAAAATCTGGGGTGGCCAGAAGTGCATCGCAGGCAACATCATCGTTCGCCAGCGCGGTACAAAGCACAACCCGGGCCTGAACGTAGGTATTGGTAAGGATGACACACTCTATGCATTGGTTGACGGCGTCGTTAACTTCCGCAAGGGTCGCAAGGACAAGAGCACTGTGTCTGTAATACCTGAAGCAGAGGCTTAAATTTAATAAAAAAACTATTCCAAACAAACATATTAATCCCAATCCTCATACACTTGAGGATTGGGATTAATGCTTTTTATACATTACTACCCTTCCGTACACTAATAAATTCTTAGTTTTTTATTAGTTTTTATGCCGTAAGAAATATTTTTTATGTAATTTTGTATCTCGAATAAGATAACGAAGAATTTTATAATTAATATTTCAGATATGCTTACACTTAAACTCATCAGTGAGGAAACAGAACGTGTTATCCGCGGTTTGAACAAGAAGCACTTCAAGGGTGCTGAGGAAGCCATTAACGAAGTGCTCGCAATCGACAAGCGTCGTCGCGAGACACAGCAGGAACTTGACTCGAACCTTGCAGAAGCAAAGAAGATGGCAGCCCAAATCGGTACTCTTATGAAACAGGGCAGCAAAGAAGAGGCTGAAGAAATAAAGAAAAAAGTAGCTTCTCTTAAAGAAGTGAACAAACAGCTTGAAGAAACAAAGGCACAGGCAGAGAAAGACCTCGTGGCTAAGCTTTGCACTATTCCTAACATTCCGAACGATGATGTTCCGGAAGGCAAGGACGCAAGCGACAATGTTGTCGTTAAGGAAGGTGGTGAAATGCCGAATCTCCCGGAGGACGCTATGTGCCACTGGGATCTTTGCAAAAAGTTCAATCTTATCGACTTTGATTTGGGCGTTAAGATTACAGGTGCCGGCTTCCCTATCTATGTAGGCAAGATGGCTCGCTTGCAGCGTGCTCTTGAGGCGTTCTTCCTTGATGAAGCTCGCAAGAGTGGCTACCTTGAGGTACAGCCTCCTTACGTTGTGAACGAGGCTTCTGGTTACGGTACCGGTCAGCTTCCTGATAAGGAGGCTCAGATGTACCAGTGCCAGCTCGACAACCTCTACCTTATCCCTACAGCCGAGGTGCCAGTAACAAACATCTTCCGCGACGAGATACTCGACGAGAAAGATCTGCCTATCAAGCGTTGCGCTTACTCAGCTTGCTTCCGTCGTGAGGCTGGATCTTACGGCAAGGACGTTCGCGGTCTGAACCGTCTGCATCAATTCGACAAGGTAGAGATTGTACGCATTGACAAACCTGAGCATTCATATCAGTCGCTCAACGAGATGCTCGACCATGTAGAGGGCCTGCTTAAGAAGCTCGAACTCCCCTACCACATCCTGCGTCTTTGCGGTGGCGATATGAGTTTCACCTCTGCTATCTGCTACGACTTCGAGGTATGGAGCGCAGCCCAGAAACGTTGGCTTGAGGTTTCTTCTGTATCTAACTTCGAGAGCTATCAAGCAAACCGTCTACACTGCCGTTATCGCAATGCAGAGACAAAGAAGACTGAGCTTTGCCACACTCTCAATGGTTCAGCACTTGCTCTTCCACGCATCGTGGCTGCAATCATCGAGAACAACCAGACACCTGAAGGCATCCGCGTACCGAAGGTACTTGTACCATACTGCGGTTTCGAGATGCTCGACGATAAGAACTTTTAATTAATTACAACGGAGATTTGAGAGTTAAGATTTGCACGTTGCGAAAGCGTATGATATTTACACGTATAACAACAGGCAGTCGTAGCTCTCAAATTTTTGTTTTAATTCATCTACAAAGCAAACATCAACAAATCTAATCCGTTACTACCTATGAACAAAATTGTCCTTAAAAAGCAACTTTCTGAAAAGGTATTCCTTTTTGAAATCGAAGCGCCATTGATTGCCAAGAGCCGTAAGGCTGGTAACTTCATTATCGTCAGAGTTGGCGAGAATGGCGAGCGTGTGCCGCTTACTATTGCTGATGCAAGCATTGAGCGTGGCACTATCACTATTGTGGTGCAGAAAGTTGGATTGTCATCAACCAAGCTGTGCAATCTTAACGAGGGCGACTACATCACCGACGTTGTAGGACCGCTCGGCAATCCTACCCATATAGAAAACTTCGGAACTGTAGTATGTGCTGGTGGTGGCGTTGGCGTAGCTCCAATGCTTCCTATCATCCGTGCGTTGAAGGCTGCTGGCAACCGTGTGCTTTCGGTTATCGCAGGTCGTTCTAAAGAACTTGTTATTCTCGAAAACGAAGTTCGCCAGAGTTCTGACGAACTCATCATAATGACCGACGATGGTTCGTATGGCGAAAAGGGTGTTGTGACCGTAGGTATCGAGAAGTTCATCACTCAAGAGGAGCATGTGGACAAGGTGTTCGCAATTGGTCCTCCTATCATGATGAAGTTTTGCTGCCTCATGGCACAGAAGTATAACGTACCGGTTGAGGTATCGCTCAATACTATCATGGTTGACGGCACGGGCATGTGTGGTGCTTGCCGACTCTCTATTGGCGGCAAGACCAAGTTCGTATGTATCGACGGACCGGAGTTCGATGGTTCGCTTGTCGATTGGGACGAGATGTTCAAACGTATGGGCACTTTCCGCGATGCAGAACGCGAAGAGATGGAGCATTACGAAGAGCATTTGCGTGGCTTTGCAAAGCAAGAGGAACTTCACACTTGCGAGACTTGCATGGATGTAGAGCCTACAACCGAAACCATCGAAGAACTCACCAATCGCGATTCTGAATGGCGTAAGGAGCTTCGAGCTGCAATGAAGCCTGCAGAGCGCAAGGCTATAGAGCGTGTAACAATGCCTGAGCTTGACCAAGTATATCGTGCAACCACACGTACCGAGGAAGTAAACAAGGGTTTGACAAAGCAGATGGCTGTACGCGAGGCTCATCGTTGTCTCGACTGCGGAAAGCCAGCTTGTGTAGAAGGCTGCCCGGTTAACATCAATATTCCTTCATTCATCAAGAACATCGAACGCGGACAGTTCCTCGCTGCTGCCAAGGTTCTTAAGAGCACATCTGCTCTGCCTGCTGTCTGCGGTCGTGTATGTCCGCAGGAGAAGCAATGCGAGAGCAAGTGTATCCATCTGAAGATGAACGAACCGGCTGTAGCTATCGGCTACCTGGAGCGCTTCGCTGCCGACTTCGAGCGCGAGAGCGGCAACATCGCTCTGCCCGACCTTGCTCCGAAGAACGGCATAAAGGTGGCTGTAGTTGGTAGCGGTCCTTCAGGACTCAGCTTTGCCGGCGACATGGCGAAGAAGGGCTATGAGGTTCATGTCTTCGAGGCGTTGCATGAAATTGGCGGCGTGCTGAAGTATGGCATCCCCGAGTTCCGTCTGCCTAATCACATCGTTGATGTAGAGATAGAGAATCTCAAGAAGATGGGCGTTGAGTTCCAGACCGACTGCATCGTTGGAAAGACGATAACTATCAACCAGCTCGAGGCAGAAGGCTTCAAGGGTATCTTTGTCGGATCGGGTGCTGGTCTGCCTAACTTTATGAATATTAAGGGCGAGAATTCGCTCAACATCATGTCATCTAACGAGTATCTCACTCGTGTTAACCTCATGGATGCAGCCAACCCGCTCGCCGACACACCTCTTAATATAGGCAAGCATGTACTCGTCGTTGGTGGTGGCAACACCGCTATGGACTCTTGCCGTACTGCTAAGCGCTTGGGTGGCGACGTTACTCTTGTATATCGTCGTTCTGAGGCAGAGATGCCGGCACGTCTTGAGGAGGTGAAGCATGCAAAGGAGGAAGGTATCAATTTCCTCACATTGCACAACCCGATAGAATATATCGCCGACGAAAAGGGCGCAGTGAAGGCTGCCGTGCTTCAGGTTATGGAACTTGGAGAGCCTGACGCAAGCGGACGCCGCTCACCGGTGCCGGTTGAGGACAAGACCGTTACTCTCGATGTCGACCAGGTAATCGTTGCAGTTGGCGTATCTCCAAACCCACTTGTTCCAAAGTCGATAGAAGGTCTTGAGCTTGGCAGAAAAAACACTATCGCCGTTAACGACCAGATGCAGAGTTCGCGTCCGGAAATTTTCGCAGGTGGCGACATCGTTCGTGGCGGAGCTACCGTTATCCTTGCTATGGGCGACGGCAGAAGAGCGGCTGCGTCTATGGACGAGAAGCTCAGAGGATAAGACAATGAACGGATAACAAACAGATAACGAAAAATAACGAACGAAATAAAGGAGTCGGAAACAAGCAACCGGCTCCTTTATTTCTGACAAGAATGACAACTTACGATAATAACAATTGAAAGAAAACACAATGTCAGGATTCTACACAATAATACTTCTAATATTAAGTAACATCTTCATGACTTTAGCTTGGTACGGACATCTCAAGCTACAGCAGACTGGCACGTCGAGCCATTGGCCGCTTATAGGCGTCATCGTATTCTCGTGGATGATAGCCTTCTTTGAATATTGCTGCCAGGTACCAGCCAATCGTATCGGCTTTCAAGGCAACGGCGGACCGTTCTCACTTGTGCAGCTGAAGGTTGTACAGGAATGCATCAGCCTCATTGTCTTTGCCGTGATAGCCAACGTAATGTTCCAGGGCGAATCGCTCAGATGGAACCATCTGCTTGCCTTCGTGTTCCTCGTAGCGGCAGTTTATCTTGTTTTCAAATAATAAGCCATGCCGAAGACTCCCAAACAAATTCTATACCATACGCTATACAAGCGTTTTCAGAAAGCTCTAACAGACTTCTCTATGCTCTCTGATGGTGACCGCATACTTATTGGTCTCTCAGGCGGTAAAGATTCGCTCTGTCTGCTTGAGATGCTTGCACAGCGACAGCGCATTTACAAGCCACGGATAGAAGTAGAAGCCGTACATGTGCGCATGGCGAACGTGAGCTACGAATCAGACACATCTTATTTGGAGTCTTTTGCCAAAGAGCACGGCGTGAAGCTGCACATCGTGCAGACTGCATTCGACGATACCACTCCTTCTGACAAACCTGTTTGTTTCCTTTGTTCGTGGCACAGACGTAAGGCTTTGTTCCGCTTCGCACAAGAAAACGGCTTCAACAAGATTGCACTCGGACATCATCAAGACGATATTATTCACACTGCGATGCTCAACACCTTCTTCCAAGGCTCGTTCTCTACGATGCCAGCCGTGAAGCAAATGGACAAGATGCCTGTGACTATCATTCGTCCATTGTGTTTGGAACACGAAAGAGATATAGCACAGTATGCTCAACTCAGCCAATACGTAAAGCAAAAAAAGGCATGTCCGCACGAGCGTAACACCAACCGTACACAGATGAGACGCATATTTGAAGAAATAGAGAAAACGAACCCAGAAGCACGCTATTCCGTATGGCACGCCTTGCAGAAAGGCGGAAAACTCGTGGAATAACACGGTCAAATTACATTTCGGTTACAAATAGTTGGCTATAAAATTGCCTGTTTGATAGAAAATTCATACATTTGCACTAAATTAAGAATACGGACTATGAAGTTAGCAATAATGACTAAATCCACTTTCTTTGTGGAAGAAGACAAAATACTTGCAGCCCTCTTCGATGTTGGGTTAGACAATTTGCACCTTTATAAGCCAGAGACTTCGCCGATTTATTCAGAGCGACTATTGTCGTTGCTGCCAGATAAAGCCTACGAGAAGATATTCGTACACGGACATTACTACCTCAAGGATGAATATCGTCTTGCAGGAATACATCTTGATAATGCTGCGGAGCCAGTGCCTGAAGGCTATAAAGGTAAAGTCGGACGCACATGTCGCGACCTCACACAGCTTAAAGAACTCAAAAAACAATCAGCATACATTTTTCTTGGTAACGTTTTTAATAGCCAGTCAGAGCCATTAGAACCTTCTACGTTCACGATGAACGAATTGGAGGATGCTGCCGACAAAGGATTGATTGACAAGCGAGTGTACGCATTGGGTGGAATGAATGTTGATAACATACAAATAGCACGCGACCTTGGTTTCGGCGGAGTGGTTATCCGTGGCGACCTCTGGAACAAGTTCAACATCCACAATCAAATGGATTACAAAGAACTCATAAATTACTTTGAGAAATTAAGAAAGCTTATATATTAAAACCTAACAAATAACAACAATTAAAGATGAGTGAACAAAACTCTTTTTTGGTATTCTCAGGTACAAGCACGAGATACCTTGCAGAGAAGATCTGCGCAAGTTTGGGTTGTCCTTTAGGCAATTTGGTAGTAACCAGATTCTCTGACGGCGAGTTCGCAGTATCGTACGAGGAGTCTATCCGCGGTCGCGACGTATTCCTCGTTCAGAGCACATTCCCGAATTCAGACAATCTTATGGAATTGCTCCTTATGATTGACGCAGCGAAGCGCGCTTCTGCACGCCACATCATCGCCGTTATTCCTTATTTCGGCTGGGCTCGTCAGGACCGTAAGGACAAGCCACGTGTTAGCATCGGTGCGAAGCTTGTTGCCGACCTTCTGAGCGCTGCAGGTATCGATCGTCTTATCACAATGGACTTGCATGCTGACCAGATCCAGGGCTTCTTTGATGTACCGGTAGACCACCTTTACGCTTCTGGTGTTATTCTGCCTTATCTGCAGAGCCTGAACCTGAATGCTGACGAATTTGTTATCGCTTCGCCTGACGTTGGCGGTTCTAAGCGTGCTAACACTTACGCTAAGTACCTCGGTTGTCCGCTCGTGCTCTGCAACAAGACCCGCGCTCGTGCAAACGTTGTTGACACCATCCAGATTATCGGTGACGTTAAGGGCAAGCACGTGATTATCGTAGACGACATGGTAGACACAGCAGGTACTATCACAAAGGCAGCCGACGTAATGAAGGAGGCTGGTGCGCTGAGCGTTCGTGCTTGTGCTTCTCACTGTGTAATGTCTGGTCCTGCTTCTGAGCGTGTTCAGAACTCTGCATTGGAGGAGATTGTTTTCACCGACTCAATCCCTTACTCAAACCGTTGTGCTAAGGTTAAGCAGCTTTCTGTTGCAGACATGTTCGCAGAGACCATCCGCCGCGTTATCAGCAACGAGAGCATCAGCTCACAGTATCTCGTATAATAAACCGTAGATCGTAAGATTTCTATTAGATATTGAGATACGAGCAAAATATAAAGGGCAAAAGTAGATTCTTATTTTCTACTTTTGCCCTTTTTCCTGTATATATGCCAATTTATATGCTAGTAACAAGGATCACCCCAAAAGTTTAACGCATTAACATATTTTGCACCTGAAGCAAAGATCGTAGAATCATGTCTATAAACAGAATTGATACAAATACAAAAAAAATCGTACCTTTGCAAGAGACATTTCAGATAACAAGACATTAATAATTTAATTTTAGAAACGAATGATTTAAATAATAATATGCAGATACTATTAGCAAATGCCAAAATTATGTTTGGCAAGACAGACAGAAAGCCACTCTCAACACCACTCTTTCAGACCACAGCCGACATGCTGGCTGCAGAAATGGCAAAAATGGATATGGAGGATTTGGCTCGTCAACTTAATTGCAGTAAGAAGATTGCCACGGAAAACTGGATACGCTACCAGAACTTCGTGGTTGCCGAAAAGATGCCAGCCCTGCTTGCTTACAATGGTCAGGCATATAAGCATCTGCGTGCTGCCACCTTGAGCGAAGAGGCTTTAGAATACGCTCAGAAACATCTCTGGATTACATGCTTTCTCTACGGATTACTCCGTCCCATGGATGCCGTCGTACCCTATCGCATGGAACATTACGTCTCTCTCGAAACCACAAACGATAAACCCATCAACCATTTTTGGAGAGACAAACTGACAGATGTGCTTATCGCGAGCGTGCAAGCTGATGATGGCATTCTCCTGCATCTCTCTACCGAGGAATACGAACATCTTTTCGATTGGAAAAGGGTATGCAAGGAAGTGACGGTTGTTCAGCCTCACTTCTACATACGACAAAAAGACGGCAGTTTGAAGACGCAGGCGGTATGGGCAAAATCATGTCGTGGAGCGATGGTACGCTTTATTCTGAACAATCGTCTCGTCACTCCAGAGGAACTTAGCGGATTCAGTTATGAGTGTTTTGAATTCGCTCCACAGTTAGGTGACACGACCGTTCCTCATTTTGTTAGAGAAGCATGACGAACATAAGCCATAAGAGCTGGGTGATTAGGAGAATTCCACCTGCTCCACTTCTTTCACAAGCGAATCCTTTCCGTTGAGCAAGTAATACTTCACTCTTACTACGTTGTTTATCTCGGCGGATCCTTTCACTTTTATATGTAGAGTTTTGCCATACACGGTGGTGTCTCGGCGCGATGGGTAGGACACGAGTTGCAGGAATTGTTTGGTCGAACCGCTACCGATGTAGTACAATCCAACGCTATCTGCAACGATTGTCGTATCTGCCACCTTTGCTCGCGTCTTCTTGTTTATCAAACCAGTGTCGGCAGGTTCAAACACCGAAGACGCAACCGTATCACCCAACTTCGGCGAAGGAGCGAAACGACAGCTTGCAACAGCAAATCCCATAGCAACGATACACGCAGCAATTAACAATATCGATTTCATCTTATACTTTTTTTAGAATATACCATTGTTTGAATATACATGTAAGGAAGGAGGCTAAAGCCTCCAACCTTCCTACTCCTTCATCGACAGCGATATACGCTGGCGCTTGCAATCCACTTCCGTCACACGCACTACCACATGCTGATGCAGCTTCACAACATCGTTCGGGTCCTTCACATATCGGTCAGCAAGCTGCGAGATATGTACCAGTCCGTCCTGATGCACACCTACATCTACGAAAGCCCCGAAGTTCGTGATGTTCGTCACGATGCCAGGCAGAAGCATACCCACCTGCAAATCGCCTATCTCGTGCACACGTGGGTCGAACTCGAACACCTCAACCGCAGCACGCGGATCGCGTCCCGGTCGCTGCAGTTCAGTCATGATGTCGGTAAGCGTAGGCATACCGACGGTCGGTGTGACATAGGCATCGAGCTTTATGGTCTTCTGCAGGTTCTTGTCCTCAATCAGTTGGGCTACGGTACAGCCTTTGTCCTCTGCCATGCGCTTGACGATGTCGTAGCTCTCGGGGTGAACGGCACTGTTGTCAAGCGGATTCTTCGCATTAGGAATACGCAGGAAGCCGGCACACTGCACGAACGTAGCCGGACCAAGACGCGGCACCTTCTTCAGTTCCGCACGTGACTTGAACGCTCCGTTCTTCTCTCTGTACTCTACAATGTTCTTAGCTGTCGTGATGTTCAGACCGCTGACGTATGTTAGCAGATGGCGACTGGCGGTGTTGAGATTGACACCGACGGTATTCACACACGACTCTACAACCATATCAAGAGATTTCTTCAGCTCCGACTGGTCTACGTCGTGCTGATACTGTCCGACACCGATGCTCTTCGGGTCAATCTTCACAAGCTCAGCAAGCGGGTCCATAAGGCGTCGTCCGATAGAAACTGCTCCACGCACCGTGACATCCTCGTCGGGGAACTCCTCGCGTGCGGCTTCAGAGGCAGAATAGACCGATGCTCCGTCCTCGCTGACGACGAAGACGTGTATCTTTGGGTCAAGACCAATCTCCTTTAGGAAAGCCGACGTCTCTCTGCTCGCCGTGCCATTGCCGACGGCTATTGCCTCGATGGCGTATCGATCGACCATGGCGAGCACCTGGCGTGCTGCGCCACGGGTGTCGCTCTTGGGCGGATGCGGATAGATAGCCTCGAAATGGAGCAGTGTGCCCTGTGCGTCGAGACAAACCACCTTGCAACCGGTGCGGAAACCAGGGTCTACACCCATGACACGCTTCTGTCCGAGCGGAGCAGCAAGAAGAAGTTGGCGCAAGTTTTCAGCGAATACGCTGATAGCCTCTTGATCGGCAGTCTGTTTGCTCGACACGGAGAACTCTGTCTCGATGGAAGGCTTGAGTAGTCGCTTGAAAGCATCGTCGACAGCCTCGGCAACGAGTTTACTGCACTCGCCGTAGCCACGGACGTATTGCGCCTTTATCTTATCTTTGCATACCTCGTCATTAGCAGAGATGCTCACCTTCAAAAATCCCTCACGCTCACCACGACGCATTGCCAACAATCGATGCGACGAACAACGGCGGAGCGACTCTGAGAACTCAAAATAGTCGCGGTATTTCTGCGCCTCCTCCGTATCCGCTTTAGCCTTCACCACCTTCGAGGTGATGACGGCTTCGCGTCTGTACACACTTCTTACCGATTTGCGCACATTCTCGTTCTCGTTGACAGCTTCGGCTATAATGAACTTCGCACCCTCGAGAGCCTCTTCCATCGATTTCACTTCGCCTTTTACGAAACGCTCAGCTGTACGGTTGATGTTCTTATCGAGTTGCAGCAGAATGGCGTTGGCAAGCGGTTCGAGTCCGTTCTGACGAGCAATGTCTGCCTTTGTACGGCGCTTCGGTTTGTATGGCAGATATATATCTTCAAGTTCGGACAGCGTCCAACAATCTTCAATACGCTTGCGCAACTCGTCGGTAAGTTTGCTCTGAGCCTCGATGGTAGAAAGTATTGTCTCCTTGCGCTTCGCAATGTCTGTGAGTTTCTCGCGCATCAGCGCAATGTCTGACACCTGCACCTCGTCCATGTTGCCGGTCTTCTCCTTGCGGTAGCGACTGATGAACGGTATGGTGCAATTCTCGTCGAGCAACTGTAGTGTGTTCTCCACTCCGCGCTGTGGCAAGCCAAGCGCATCAGATATTATTCGTGTATATGTATTCATCTTGTTCGTTTTATACTACAAATTTAGTGGAAATAGAAGAGAATACAAAATAGAATACGACTTTTTTAGCCTATACTTCTAACTTCTACCTAAGTAAAGTTGATGTTTTATTATCTGCAAGTGGCACTTAAACATAGCAGATGTGGCACTTAAACATTGTAGAAGTGCCACTTAATCACAATATCTAAAGAACTAAAAGACAATATATAGGATTTTTACAAAAGCCTGTCAAATGAAAAAAAATGAGAACAGACCATTCGGAGTTGTCACAATCGTGCATTTCATAACATGAAACTCCGAACGGTCTGTTCTCAATTGTAATTAATTATGTCCACTTATCTTCTTTGTAACATAAGCATCAATCACAGCCACAGCCGTAATGTTCACTATATCACGTACCGAACTCTCAAAGTCGGTAAAGTGGATTGGTTTATTCAAGCCCATCTGAATCGGGCCTATGATTTCGGCATCCGGGTCAAGTGCCTGCAACATTTTGTAGCTACTCTGTGCACTGCTCATATTCGGGAACACGAGAGTGTTGACATCTTTACCCTTCAGACGTGTGAATGGATACTTGTCATCGCGCAACTGCTTATTTAGCGCAAAGTTCACCTGCATCTCGCCATCGATACACAAGTCAGGGTAGCGTTGCTGCAAATCATCGACTGCCGCATGCACCTTAACCGGGCTACCTACCTCGTCGGTGCCGAAGTTAGAGTAGCTAATCATTGCTATGTTAGGTTCCTCGTTGAAGAAGCGTACGGTGTTAGCCGAGAGGCGTGCCACATCGGCAAGAATATGCTCGTCGGGATGGCGGTTGATGAGTGTGTCAGACACAAAGAATACGCCTTTTTTTGTATTAAGGATATGCATTGTTGCAAATGTGCTATACTCCTTACGAATACCAATCACCTCCTTCGCAACCTTGATAGTGTTAGAATACTTAGTGTAAAGACCGGTGATGAATGCATCAGCATCGCCCGTCTCTACCATCATCATACCGAAGTAGTTGCGCTCATACATCTTGTCGTATGCCTCCTCGAAGGTGTAGCCCTGACGTGCACGCTTCTTCGCGAGATGCTTAGCGTATGTGGCACGGCGTCCCTGCTCCTGATCGGCACGCATGTCTACGATGTCAATGCCCTCAAGACTCAGCTTCAGACGTTGGGCAAGTCGTTGCAGACGGTCGGGGTTGCCGAGAAGTACTGGATGGCAGATGCCCTCAAGGCGTGCCTGAACGGCAGCCTTCATCATAGACGGGTGACCGCCCTCGGCGAACACTACGCGCTGCGGATGCAGACGGGCTGTGTCGTGGAGGTTGCGTGTGAGCTTTGTCTCCTGACCCAGCAGCTCCATAAGATTCTTCTTGTAGGTGTCCCAGTCGGTGATGGCTTTGCGTGCTACTCCACTCTCCATTGCAGCCTTGGCAACAGCCGCACTCACCTCTGTGATAAGACGGGGGTCGACGGGTTTCGGGATGAAGTATTTAGGACCGAATGTGAGATCGTTAACGTGATATACCTCATTCACGATATCTGGCACGGGCTGCTTCGCGAGGTCGGCAATAGCATGAACGGCAGCCATCTTCATCTCCTCGTTGATAGCCTTGGCGTGAACGTCGAGTGCTCCACGGAAGATGTACGGGAAACCGATTACGTTGTTTATTTGGTTGGGATAGTCGCTTCTGCCAGTAGACATGAGCACGTCGGGGCGGCTTGCCATTGCGTCCTCGTAGCTGATCTCAGGCACGGGGTTGGCAAGGGCGAACACGATAGGCTGGTCTGCCATAGAGCGAATCATATCCTGCGAGAGCACGTTGCCCTTAGAGAGTCCGACGAACACGTCGGCGCCCTTCACGGCTTCCTCAAGGGTGTGTACATCCGTACGCTTTGTGGCGAACAGGGCCTTCTGCGGAGTGAGGTTCGGACGGTCGGCGGTGATAACACCCTTCGAGTCGAGCATCACGATATTCTCTACTTTTGCGCCAAGCGCTACGTACAACTTAGTGCAACTGATGGCAGCTGCTCCTGCTCCGTTTACAACAATCTTTACGTCGGCGATGTTCTTGCCGGCTACCTCAAGCGCATTCTTCAAACCGGCTGCCGAAATGATGGCTGTGCCGTGCTGGTCGTCGTGCATCACGGGGATGTCGAGGGTCTTCTTCAGACGCTCTTCAATATAGAAGCACTCTGGTGCCTTAATATCCTCAAGGTTGATACCACCAAAGGTCGGTGCAATCTTCTCTACTGCCTCGCAGAACTTCTCCGGATCCTTTTCAGCAACCTCGATGTCGAATACATCGATGCCGCCATATATTTTAAAGAGCAGGCCTTTGCCTTCCATAACTGGTTTACCGCTCATTGCTCCAATGTCGCCAAGACCTAATACGGCGGTGCCGTTTGAAATGACGGCGACAAGATTGCCTTTGTCTGTGTACTTATACACATCGTCCGGATTCTGCTGAATCTCGAGACACGGGAAAGCTACACCAGGAGAATACGCCAAACTAAGGTCGGTCTGGGTGTGGTAAGGCTTGGTCGGCTTCACCTCAATTTTGCCAGGACGTCCACTTTCGTGATACTCCAATGCACTTTCTTTTGTGATTTTAACCATTGTATTAAATAATTATTAGATATAGAATTTCACCGCAAAGTTACTGAAAAAGCTTGGATTAAAAGCATTGCTTAAAAGATTGTTTCGCCCGTTTTATTTAAAATAACATAAAAACTCGCAACACTTTGAAAGTTTTTTTATACTTTTGTGAAAAATTATTGCGATATTCATCATATTATAAACAAAGATTTATGCACAAGGAAAGTTCTCAAACATGCTATAAGTTGGAATTGCGCAACAGAATACTAAAGGCTGCTATGACAGAATTTTTACACAAAGGCGTGAAGTCTGTAAAAATGGATGACATAGCAAATGCTCTTGCTATATCCAAACGCACGTTGTATGAGATTTACTCTAACAAAGAGGAGCTTCTGCTTGAGGCGGTGCATATTCATGAGGAGGAGTTCAACGACCACATGGTACAGTATAGCCAGAACAAGAATCATAGTGTGATGGATATCATTATCGAGTTTTACAAGAAGAAACTACTTGCTATTGCGGACGTATCTCCTTTATTCTTAGTTGAACTACGCAAGTACAAGCAGGTTGTAGCATATCTCGAACAGTTAAATGCTGAACGCCACAACAACGCCTTGCTATTCTTCAGACGTGGTGTAAGAGAGGGGTTCTTCCGTTCGGACATCAACTTCGACATTATTCTTAAAACAAGTTCTGCGTCTGCCGACTACGCTATGGAAACCCAAATGTATAAAGAATATAGCATAACTACAATCATGCACAACACCATTTTCCTTTATCTGCGCGGTATTTGCACCACAAAAGGCATAAAGGAACTTGACGCTGCAATCGCCGAATAAGCATTATATAAAAATTTAATAAAGCCTTAGTAAAACATTCATACACAAGAATGTACATACATTTACCAAGGCTTTATTTTGTATATAAAAAAGTACAACTTTATCTTTACAAACGTGTAACCGACTTTACTCCCTTCACGGTGCGCAGCTTCTTCAACAATGCGTCGAGCTTCGACGTGTCGTCGATAAGCACGTTGAGATTGCCGCTGAACAGTCCATCGTGACTGTCGATGTTTATCGACTTCATCACAATCTTTTGCTCCTTAGAGATTATGCTTGTGATGTTGTTCACGATGCCGAGGTCGTCGTTTCCTACAACGCGCAGCGTGATGTTATACTGCGATGTTCCCTTGCCGCTCCATCTTGCTTTCACTATTCGATAGCCGAAACGCTTACGCAGTTCGGGGGCGTTCGGACAGTCCTGGCAATGTATCTTGATGCCGCCGTTCACAGTCACGAAGCCGAATATCTGGTCGCCGTAGATAGGATGGCAGCATTGTGCCAGCGAGTAGTCTACGCCTTTAAGGTTGCGGTCGATAACCAGCTCGTCGTCTGACGACTTTGTGCGGAAGCTGTTTGCGTTATTGTCTTTGTCAAGCACAAACTCTTCTGCCGAACGTATCGCAGCGCCCATCTTCTGGTTTGCGCCGTGTTCCTTCTCGGCTATGTATCCGTCCACAACATCGTTGATGTCTATCTTCTCGTCTACGAGTTGTCTGTAGAAGTCGGAAGTCTCCTTGAAGCCCATCTTCGAGATGAGATGGTAAAGCACGCTCTCCTCAAGCTCTATCTTTCGGTTCTTGAACTTGCGCTCGAGCATCTCCTTCGCAAACACTCCGTCCTTCACCTTCAGCTCCTTCAGCGCAAGGCGTATCTTCGACTTCGCCCTCGAGCTTTGCACGATGTTCAGCCACTCCTGCTTCGGCGTCTGGTTGTTCTGCGTCAGAATCTCTATTGTGTCGCCCGAGTGAAGCACCTCTCTGAACGAAACGTTTCTGCCGTTTATCTTGCCGCCGACACACTTGTTGCCGACGCCTGAGTGTATGTGGTAGGCGAAGTCGAGCACGGTCGAGCCTTTCGGGAATTTCAGCAGATCGCCTTTCGGCGTGAACACGAACACCTCATCTTCGTAAAGATCCATCTTGAACTGGTCCATAAGCTGCAAGCTATCGCCTGCTTCGAGTGCTGCTCGTATGTTGTTGAGCCAATCGTCTATGCCCGAATCGCCCTTGATGCCCTTATAGCGCCAGTGCGCTGCCAGACCTTTCTCGGCTATCTCGTCCATGCGCTCGGTGCGTATCTGCACCTCCACCCACTTCTGCTCCGGACCGAGCACGGTTATGTGCAGACTCTCGTAGCCGTTCGACTTCGGCACCGAGAGCCAGTCGCGCAGACGCTTCGGGTTAGGCTGGTACATATCGGTGATGAGCGAGTAGGTCTGCCAGCATTGCATCTTCTCTTCGCTCAGCGGCGAGTCGATGATGATGCGTATAGCGAAGAGGTCGTAGATGCCCTCGAATCCGCATTGCTGCTTCTTCATCTTCTGCCATATCGAGTGGATGCTCTTCGTTCTGCCCTTGATATGGCTCTTTATGCCCATGGCGTCGAGCTTCTCGGCTATAGGCTTTATGAACTTCTCTATATATGCGTCGCGCGATCGCTTCGTCTCGTTCAGCTTCTCCTTTATCATATAGTAGGCGTCGTGCTCAAGATACTTCAGGCTGAGGTCTTCCAGCTCGCTCTTCAGCTTGTAGAGGCCCAGTTTGTGTGCCAGCGGAGCATACAGATAGCTCGCTTCTTCGGCCACTTTCTGCTGCGCCTCGTTGTTCTCCGTATCGCGGATATGGCGCATAAGCACCACGCGCTCCGATATCATAATCAGTACCACGCGCATGTCCTCGGCGAACGAGAGCAGAAGGTTGCGAAAGTTCTCGCTCTCTATCACCGGCGACTTGCGGTATAGCTCATGAATGCGTACAAGGCCACGGATGATATGCGCTATGCTCGCACCGTATTCCTTCTCTACCTGCTCGATTGTGAGACTCTCGTTCGCCACGCTGTTGTAGAGCAATATCGACAGCACGCAGTCGCGCTTCATGCCTATTTCCTCAAGCTCGAGCAAAGCGGTGCGAAAACTCATAAGTATAGGATTTAGCCCGAAAACATCTCTATTTATCTTATTCTCTTGGAGTTCTGATTCGATTTGGGCACGTACCTTGACAGCATCTTCTTCCGTATACTCGTCACCCATCAGCGACTTCAACTGCTCGGCTATCTCAAGGAGCGTTGTCCTTTCTTCGTCTGTAAATTTGAACTTTTCTTCCATAATTACTATGTTGTAAAAACATTTAATATGAAGACAAAGGTAAAAATAAAATCTGACAAACAATAGCTTTACACAATTGTTTATTCGTCATTCACAGAATTTATAATTAATTTTGCATATAAATACTAATCTCATATATAATAACAATGGCAAAGATAAAGATCGAGACACCGAAGGGCGACATCATCGTGCGCCTCTACGACGACACCCCGAAACATCGTGACAATATGCTGAAGCTCGTTGAAGAGGGTTTCTACAACGGAACGCTGTTCCATCGCGTCATCAAGGACTTCATGGTGCAGGGCGGCGACCCCGACAGCAAGAATGCGCCGAAGGGAAAGCAGCTTGGTGCAGGCGGCCCCGATTACACTATTGAGGCTGAGTTCACACCTACACACTTCCACAAGCGCGACGCTCTTGCTGCAGCACGCTTAGGCGACGAGGTGAACCCCAACAAGGAGTCGAGCGGCAGCCAGTTCTACATCGTGCTCGGCGAGAAGTACAACCAGGGACAGCTCAAGCAGATGGAGAAGCAGATGAAGCAGAACCAGGAGACCATCACATTCAACGACCTTGTGACCTACTACAAGAAGGAGATTATGGAGATGCGCAAGAACCGCGACCGTGCCGGACTGCAGGAAATGCAGGAGCGTCTTATGAAAGAGGCGAAGGAGATATGCAAGCAGAATCCCGTGGGCTTCAGCGCTGAGCAGATGGAGGCTTACACAACCATTGGCGGCACTCCGTTCCTCGATGGCGAGTACACCGTGTTCGGAGAGGTAGAGGAAGGACTGGACGTTGTAGACGCTATACAGAACGCCGACACCGACCGTGCCGACCGTCCTACTGAGGACATCGCCATGACTATCACACGTATTGACTAACAATCCATTATGACACCGACAGGAGAGAAAGCACTTACCGTATACAAAGCAAGTGCGGGTAGCGGAAAGACGTTCACGCTATCCGTAGAATACATAAAGTTGCTCATCAAGAACCCGATGAGTTTCCGTTCGACACTCGCTGTTACGTTTACGAACAAAGCCACTGAGGAGATGAAGACACGTATCCTCAGTCAGCTTTATGGTATATGGAAGCAGCTCCCGAAGTCGAAGGATTATATAGAAAAGATAAAGAGCGAGCTTGGTGTGACCGAACAGTTTATGTCCGATCGCGCCAAGGTTGCTCTTTTTAATATTGTACACAACTACAGCTACTTCCGCATCGAGACCATCGACTCGTTCTTCCAGAGCGTGCTGCGCAATCTTGCACGCGAACTCGACCTCACGGCCAACCTGCGCATCGAACTTAACGACCGACAGATTGAGAGCATCGCCGTCGACGAGATGATTGACGAACTGGGCGAAAAGGACGAACTGCTGAAGTGGATTCTCGGTTATATAAAGGAGAACATCGACGACGACAAGAACTGGAACGTCATCGGCTACATAAAGTCGTTCGGCGAGAACATCTTCCGCGAGTTCTACAAGACAAAGAGCAAGGAGCTTAACACATTGCTGCACGAGAGGGGCTTCTTCGAGCAGTACACCAAGCGCATCAGAACCATACGCGACGAAGCCGAAGCGGAACTGAAAAGTGTTGCGGCGGAGTTCTTCGAGGCTCTCGAAACCGAGGGCGTTGACATCACCGACCTTAGCTACGGCAAGTCTGGACCTGCCGGCTACTTCATCAAACTGCAGAACGGACAATACGACGAGAGCATCATCACCAGCAGAGTGCAGAAGGCGCTCGACGAAGCCTCTGCCGACTGCTGGACGAAGAAGAGTGCGCCGCAATCGCTGCGCCACTTCGCCGAGGAGACCATCGTGCCGTTGCTCGAAAAGGCAGAATCTACACGCCGAAGCAACTGGAAGATGTACGCATCGGCGGTGCTCACACTGAAGCATCTCAACCAGCTGCGCCTGCTCAACAGCATTGAGCGGAAGGTGCGCGAGATGAACGTCGAGGCAAACCGCTTCCTGCTCAGCGACACCCACACCCTACTCCACTCGCTCATCAAGGACACCGACTCGCCGTTCATCTTCGAGAAGATAGGCTCGCATCTGGAGAACGTGATGATCGACGAGTTCCAGGACACAAGCACCGTGCAATGGCAGAACTTCAAGGTGCTGCTCGAGGAGTGCATGAGCCACAGCGAGGAACACGGCAACCTGATTGTGGGCGACGTGAAGCAGAGCATCTACCGCTGGCGTTCGGGCGACTGGCGTATGCTGAACAACATCAAGGGCGAGTTTCCGCAGGTGAGCGACATGCTCGACATACGCACGCTGACGCACAACTACCGTTCGTCGCGCCGTGTCATCAACTTCAACAACGCTTTCTTCGAGCGTGCCGCCGAGATAGAGTTCAACGACCTTAAGGAGTGCTGCGGCGAGGACGACATGCAGCTTGCCGAACAGCTGAAGAGTGCGTATGCCGACGTGTGCCAGCAGGTACCCGACAAGCGCGAGGACTCCGGATACGTACACATCGAACTGCTTCCGCAGGACGACTACACCGACATTACGCTCAACAAGACGGTCGAGACTGTAGACCATCTGATAGAACTCGGCGCCGACCCTTCGGACATAGCCATCATCGTGCGCTCCAACAACACCATACAGCAGATTGCGGAGCACTTCGCCTGTGTGCGTCCCGAACTGAAGATTGTGTCTGACGAGGCTTTCCGTCTCGACAACTCTACGGCGCTGAACATCCTCGTAGCGGCGATGCACTCGCTGACGCACCAGGACGACAAACTGACAAGGGCGTACATCGCAAAGGCTTACCTCACGAAGGTGAAGGGCGTAGACCTCGAAGCTGCCAACCGCATGGTTTCTACCGAGGAGGGCGTAGAGGAAGCGTTGCCTGCCAGCTACCGCGACCACAGCGACGAACTGCTCCAGATGCCTATCTACGAACTTGCCGAACGTCTTTACAAGATATTCAGTCTTGAGCGCATCTGCGGCGAGGACGCCTACGTCTACGCTTTCTTCGACTGCCTCACCAGTTTCCTCACCTCAAACACGGCCACACTCGACGACTTCGTTGAGGAGTGGAACGAGAACTTCGCATCGAACACCATCCAGGCACGCTCCATCGACGGCATACGCCTTATCACCATACACAAGAGTAAGGGCTTGGAGTTCAAGCACGTCATCATTCCGTTCTGCGACTGGCGCATGGAGAAGACCAACACTATATGGTGCGAGCCTACGGAGGCTCCGTTCAACGAGCTGCCGCTTGTGCCGGTAGACTTCAGCGCAAAGCAGATGATGGGCACTATATACGAGCGCGACTACATCGTGGAGCATCTGCAGAACTGCGTAGACAACCTCAACCTGCTCTACGTAGCGTTCACGCGCGCCGAGCGCAGCCTAATCGTTTTCGCACGCCGCGGCAACGCGTCGCTGCGTTCGTACGTGATAGAGCAAGCGATAAGCGACATGCAGCTGCCCGACTGCTCGCTCGATGGCGATCTCACCACCTCACCATCCGACCACCTCACCCTGACCTACGGCAAGATAGACACCACCAAGGAGAAGAAAAAGGCTGAGGAGCCGAACATCTTCATGCCGCACGTAGAGAACATACTGCTGCCGATGAAGACCTTTACCTCGAACGTAGAGTTCAAGCAGAGCAACAAGAGTCGCGACTTCATCAGCGACGAGGCTGACGACGAGCAGGCCGAGCAGCAGTCGTACATCAAGACGGGTCTGCTACTCCACTATCTGTTCTCGAACATCGAGACCACCGACGACGTAGACAGCTGTCTGCACGACATGGAGATGGAAGGTCTGTTCGACGAAAGCGTCATCACGTCTACCAAACTGAAGAACATGCTCCACAAGCGCTTCTCTAACCCAAAGGTGAAGGAGTGGTTCGGGGGCGGCTGGACGCTCTTCAACGAGTGTTCCATCCTCAGCTACGACCCACACACCGACAAGCTGACGGAGCACCGCCCCGACCGCGTGATGAAGCGCGGCGACGAGGTGCAGATCGTCGACTTCAAGTTCGGCAAACCGCAGCCCGAGCACACCGACCAGGTGCAGCGCTACATATCGCTCACACACAGCATGGGCTACACCGACGTGAAGGGCTATCTCTGGTACGTCTATTCGGACAACATCGTTGAAGTTTAACAAAAAAAGGAAAACAACATGAACAAGACATTCTTAGAATATGTCGCAGAAGATATAATCAGCAAATACGGCACCGACCTCTCGCGCATCGCTGTAGTGTTCCCTAACAAGCGCGCCGCTCTGTTCCTCAACGAGCACCTTGCCCGCCTTGCGGGTCAGCCCGTATGGAGCCCTGCCTACATCACCATCAGCGACCTCTTCCGCCAGCATACCGACCTCAAGACCGCCGACCCTATAAAGCTCATCTGCGACATACACAAGTCGTTCACGAAGTGTACGGGCATCGACGAGACGCTCGACCACTTCTACGGCTGGGGACAGCTGCTGCTTGCCGACTTCGACGACATCGACAAGAACATGGCAGACGCCGACAGCATATTCTGCAACCTCAAGGACATCCACGAGCTCGACGACATATCCTATCTCGACGACGAGCAGAAGGAGATGCTTGCGCGCTTCTTCGCCAACTTCAGCGACGACATCGACTCCGAACTGAAAAAGCGCTTCCTCAGTCTGTGGTCGCACTTCGGCGACATCTACCACGACTACAACCGCCGCCTCACCGAGCAGGGCATAGGCTACGAAGGCGCCATATATAGAAAAGTGGCAAGCGAGCAGACGCTCCACCTGAAGTACGACAAGTATCTGTTCGTAGGCTTCAACCTCCTGCAGAAGGTGGAGCGCGTGCTGTTCAGCCGACTGATGAAGGAGGGCAAGGCGAAGTTCTACTGGGACTTCGACGAATACTACATGCCCTCACCATCTCACCACCTCACCACCTCACCATCTCACCACCTCTCAGGGGGTGCACTTGTCTCAAGTGCACCAACCAATCTCACCACCTCACCATCTCAACACCTCAACATCTCCGACTTCCCCAACGAGCTCGACAACACCGACCCCGACAT
>ERZ791612.65-NODE-65-length-64294-cov-6.080668_pt1 | contig 64294 bp, 62 predicted proteins | sample MGYA00509963_ERZ791612 | MGnify/ENA primary metagenome ERZ791612 (study PRJEB30046, sample SAMN00791906) | human gut metagenome | study: EMG produced TPA metagenomics assembly of the A metagenome-wide association study of gut microbiota in type 2... | reverse complement strand
CAGTTTCTTAAGAATCTCAAGTCCATCTTCCCCCGGAAGCATAATATCAAGCAAAACAAGCTCTGGCGTGTCAAACGCCAAAGCCTCCATAAATGCCGTCCCGTCTGCAAATCCTCTGGCTTCCAGACCGGTTGTCTCCAGAGTGTAGATTACAAGTTCGCGAATGTTATCGTCATCTTCTACACAAAAAATCATATATTTCGTTCTCCCTCCTGATGCATCACAGAACTATCCTTATGTACTCCGGTAATTGAAAATTCTACCCACTCGGCAATATTGGTCGCATGGTCTCCAATTCGCTCAAGATATTTTGTCACCATGATCAGATCAAAGATTTTTCTTCCATCACGGCTGTCAGCCTCACGGATCAACTGAATCATCTGATCTCGGATCTCATCAAAATAATCATCGATCTCATCATCATCTTTCATAACTGTACGGGCAAGTTCAAGATCTTTTTCAACATATGCTGTTACACTGTTGCGTACCATCTTGCTTACTCCTGTTGCCATTGCTGTCAGCTTATCAAGATTCTCCTCCATCTTCTCCCACTTGGAAGAAATGATGATCTCTGCGATATCAGAAGTCTGATCTCCGATACGTTCCATATCTGTGATCATCTTAAGTGCTGCTGAGATTCTTCTAAGATCTCTTGCAACCGGCTGCTGCTGAAGCAAAAGTTTCAGACAAAGTCTCTCGATATCTTTTTCAATCTGATCGATCTCTTCATCTTCCTTGATCACAACCTGAGCCTGTTCTGTGTTGCCGTCCTTTAACGCCTGTGTTACCTTTGTAATTGCTGCTTCACACAATTCACCCATATGTGTAAGCTGTGTATCCAATGTATGAAGCTGCATATCATATCTGTACCGCATAAATCAACCAAACCTCCCTGTGATGTAATCCTCAGTTCTCTTATCCTCAGGAATGGAGAACAATTTTTCAGTGTCATTATATTCGATCACTTCTCCTAAGAGGAAAAATGCTGTGTTATCCGATACCCGGACAGCCTGCTGCATATTATGCGTTACCATAACGATAGTATAATCTTTTTTCAGTTCCATCGCAAGGTCTTCAATCTTAGATGTTGAGATTGGATCCAGTGCGGATGTCGGCTCATCCATCAGAATTACTTCGGGCTCAACTGCCAGTGTTCTTGCGATACACAGTCTCTGCTGCTGTCCACCGGAAAGTCCGAGCGCACTTTTATTCAGACGATCTTTGAGTTCATCCCAAATCGCTGCCTGACGAAGGCTTCGCTCAACGATCTCATCCAGCTGAGATTTTTTCTTGATTCCGGAAATTCTAGGTCCATAAGCCACATTGTCATACACACTCTTTGGAAATGGATTTGGCTGCTGAAATACCATTCCAACACGATGACGCAGTGTGATCTCGTCCATTTCCTTGAAAATATCCTTGCCGTCGAGCAGAACATTTCCATCAATCTTACAATTTTCCACCAGATCATTCATACGGTTCAGTGTCTTCAGAAATGTAGATTTTCCACATCCGGATGGTCCTATAAATGCGGTGATCTTATTTTCATAAAGATCCAGATTGATATTCTTCAATGCATGATTTTCTCCATAATACAGATTCAGGTCCTGTGTGGAGATCTTTACTTTATTTTCCATTCTATTTTCTCCTAACGTGTTTCTACATTAAAACGGTGTGAAAGATATTTTGCCAGGGCATTAATAACCAGTACGATCACCAGAAGCACAACTGCTACGCCGAAAGCTTCATTATATTTTGCCTTCTGCATAAACAGATACAGCTGGATAGTCAGTGTACCGCCGGATTCAAGCACTTTTCCCAGGAAGTTCTTTGGCAGGTAATAGCCGCTTCCTGCAGTAAACAGCAGTGCTGCAGACTCACCTACAATACGTCCGATGGCAAGGATAACACCTGTAAGGATACCAGGCATAGCGCTTGGAAGAAGGATGGTGCGGATCATGTACCATTTTGTAGCGCCGATTCCCAGTGCACCGTGTCGATAGCTGTCAGGAACTGTCTTTAAAGCTTCCTGGGTAGTTCTTGTGATCAGCGGAAGGATCATTAAGGTCAGTGTCAGGGAACCGGTGAGAATAGAATAGCCCAGTCCCAGTGTGTTTCCGAAAAATACCATTCCGAAAAGACCAAATATAATAGAGGGGATACCGGAAAGTGTTTCTGTGGTAAATACGATCAGGCGGACGATCTTGCCTGGTTTTGCGTACTCATTTAAGTAAACCGCAGAACCTACACCAATAGGGGTGGCGATCAGCAGCGTGATCACTACGATATAAAGGGTATTGATTATATTTCCAAGAATACCGAAGGTTCCTTTTGTGGTGCTGGAAACAGTGCTTAAAAAAGCCCAGGTCACATGTGGGACACCTCTTACAAAGGTGTAACCTAAAATTCCGATGAGAAGGAGCATGGAGATACTGGCACATCCGTAGATAATACCTGTTAAGATCACATCGGTGCTCCGGACACGTTTTCCATAGATGCTTTCCTTGATAATGGAATCTTCATGAATGCGGATCGCAGCTTCACCTGTCATTTTGTTTTCTCTCCCTTCTTCAGAATGCCGTTTAAACTAACATTGATAATCATGATAAATGCAAATAATACAAGACCGATGGTAAATAATACTTCTCTGTGCAGTCCGGATGCATATCCCATTTCTGCTACAATTGCAGTGGTCAGGAAACGGACAGAGTTAAATGGAAGCGGGAAGTTTACAGAGCTTCCTGATACCAGCGTAATAGCCATTGCCTCACCGATGGCTCTTCCTGTTCCCAGGACAACAGCTGTGATAATACCGGATTTTGCTGCCGGAAGGATCACCTGGAAAATAGTCTGGATCTTCGTAGCACCTAATGCCAGAGAAGCACTTTTTAAATGTAACGGAACCGCTCTTAAAGCAGATTCGCTGATATTGATGACTGTTGGAAGGATCATAAGCGCCAGCACTAAAACTGCAGAGATCAGGTTTGCACCACCGGTATACTGATGAGTGGAAGAACCTTTAAATACAGCCAATTCTATTTTATACATCAGTGGATTTAAAATCAGGATACCTAGCAGACCGTAGATAACGGACGGGATACCTGCTAACAGCTCTACTGCCGGACGGACCACATTTGCCAGCTTTTTCGGCGCTACTTCTGCCAGAAAAACAGCTGTCATCACACCAACCGGCACACCAATGAGGATCGCCAGAAAAGTTCCCACTATAGAAGTAAGGATAACATACAGGATACCGAAACTTGGTGCAGCAGCAGCCGGCTGCCATAAGGTACCAAAAAGGATATCCAGAATACCTACTTTAAACAGCGCCGGTGTACCACTGAATATCATATATAATGTAATGGAAGCAACAGCCAGGACAGCGAAAAAGCCGCATGCGGTGAAGATCACTTCTGCAGCTTTTTCAACTGTGGACTTGCTGCCATGATGGGAACGGACGGAAAATGTTTCCTGAGTCATTGCAGACAGTCTCCTTTCATTTCATACAACTCTTCATTATTTATCAGCTGTGATCAGACCTACAGATTTTACAAGCTCAGAACCTTCATCAGAGTAGATGAAGTCAAACAGTGCTTTTACAAGGTCGCTCTGCTCGCTGATCTCGCCCTTGGTAGCCATTACGAATGGACGGCTTAAGAAGTATTTTCCTGCCTTGATATTCTCTTCTGTTGACTCAGCGCCGTCTAATTTTACAGCCTTTACAGTATCATCTAATACGTCCAGAGAAACATATCCAATGGAACCCGGGGTAGATGCTACCTTTGCCATTACAGCGCCAGTGCTGTCTAATTCATTGCTGTACTTGCATGCATCTTCCAGCTTTAACAGCTCCTCGAAAGCTCCTCTTGTACCGGAACCTGCCTCACGTCCTACTACTACGATAGGAGCATCATTTCCGCCTACATCTTTCCAGTTGGTTACAGAACCGTCATAAATGCTGGTCAGCTGATCCTTGGTCAGATCTTCTACTGTGTTAGCCGGGTCAACTACAACTGCGATACCATCGATCGCTACGATATTTTCTGCAACACCTTTTGCCTTTTCTTCATCCTTTAAGTTTCTGGAAGAGTTACCGATATCTGCTGTACCATTGCTTACTGCCTCGATACCAGCACCGGAACCTACGAACTCAGCGGTTACAGTTACCTTTGGATATTTCTCCATAAATGCTTCGCTTAATGCATTTGCGAACTTCTCCATAGAAGTGGAACCTACCATGCTGATAGAACCGCTTAAATCTGCATCTGCACTCTTTGCTTCTGTAGCTGCTTCTTTGGTTGTTTCTTCTGCCTTTGCTTCAGTTGTCTGCTTTTCTGTGGTTGCGGTCGCTGCTGTGGTAGCTGCTGCACCGGAATTTCCACATCCTGCAAGCATTACTGCTGCCATTACTGCTGAACCGATCACTGCCATTACTTTCATGCCATTTTTTTTCATAATTATCTTTTCCTCCACTTTTTTGTACCGTTTTTATTTTTATGTTTGCATTTATTTTGCGGTACTTATATTTTTTAATATGTTGTTTTCTTGTTCTTACATTGTGGAGTATACAAAAGTTTTACAATAGCTGAAAGCAAGGTATGGTATAGCTTTTGTAAAATTTAAGTAAATCAGAATCATTGTACACTGAAAAAGACGCGGAAAAAGGGCAGAAAAAGACCGGCTGCAACGCAGCCGGCCTGTGTAAAAGAATTTATTCCCTGTTTTGTCAGCTTTTTTTGATAAAATCGGTTCCGCATTTCGGGCAGTGGATGCTGATCCGTCCTCTTCCCCTGGGGACACGCACCTTCTGTTTACAGTTTGGACAGCGGTAAATATGGTACTTTCTGCTCTCCTGAAAGCGGAATTTCCATTTTTTCCACCATTCAGATACATAAAACTGCCGTCTTAAAAAGGCTTCATTTTCCTGGTAACGCTTATTAATGTTTTTAGAAAACATTCTTGCATACAGGATAACGAGTACGATCCATTCCAGTGCCCACAGGATCCTGGAAGGCAAAGCCGCCGGGATCAGGAAATTAAAAATGATCAGTGCTAAAAGAAGACTTGAAAGGAAACGTCCAAACTGGTCCATTCCGTATCTTCCTATCATAAAGCGCTGAAACTGCATTCTCAGTCTGTTTAAGTAGTCACGCATTTGTCTTCTCCTCAATATTTCTCAATGTTTTTAAATGCATTATCCACCTTTATGGCAGTGAGCATATGCTCATATCCATTTATTATACATGATATCCCGCCAGACTTCCACTGACACTTTTTGAGAAATGCACAATTGAAATGTTTCAACGATTGTTATGGTATGGTGAGAAAAATAGATGAAAATAGACAAAACAGCAGCTTCTGTTCGGAAGCTGCTGTGGGAAAGATTGCTTTTAAATTCGATTTATAATCGGTTTAGGATTTTAAGTCTCCATTTAAACTAATTCGGGATTCTTAATCAATCCAGATGCCATCAGTGGTTGGACCAAATCCCTCCACTTTCTCTTCATCACCTGCTGTAAAAGCACCACGGATACGATAGTAATAACCACGCTTTTGATTAGTAAAAGTAACATCAATTGCAGGATCTTCAATTCCATCTGGATATTCCTCTAATGTATACACAAAGTCTACATAATCCACCTGTTTCCATTTCTTTAAGCTTTCATCATACCGATCCAGATAAAGGCTAACATACAATTCCGTTGCTGGTTTGTTCAAATATGCATGCGCTGCCGCACCAATATTTCCATTTCCTTCGTTTCTTATAGTGACATCTGCTGACAGAAAGAAATCCCCTCTTCTTGCAACATTTTTTTCTGTTCCTGTACTAAATTTCACCCCTTTTGCGCACAAAACCGATTCTTGATCTACCGATGTATAATAACTTGCTGCAGGTACTGCTGCAAAAGCTGTTGTCATACATACATTAACTGCTGCCAGAACTCCAATCACTAAGCGTGCTATTTTTCTCATATAACCTCCATACTATTTAAAAATGAATTTTTCTCACCATTTCATCAAACTCTTCCTGACTCATTTTACCTAAGAGATGATAATATACACCATTATACGCAAATTGAGCTTCTTTCATTTGTAGTTCTGTTTTTCCTTTTTCCTGACAAACTTCTATATCTATACGTAATCCTGGATTCCATATATTATAAATTTCTTTCGCGTCTGAAGAATGCACAGTTGATGCCTCAACCTTGTTTTTTGCCTGAACAAAAAATATTTTATTTCCAGCATATTCATACTGCAGTTTCCCATACCCATTTCCCAACATTACATCTTGTAAATACATTTTTTCCGGTATATACCCTAATCTCAGCGTCTTCACTCCCAATTCTTCAGATATTTTCTCATATGCCTCTTCCTCATCACGCACAGTGATAACCTTCGAATCATTATTATAAACGATTCCCTGCTTCACCATTCTCCCATCCCGATAAAAATAAGATTTCGTTCCCATTGCTACAAAACATCCGCCAACTGTCAGCACCGCTGCTGCTACACCAACTGCAAATATCTTATTTATGCAGCGTCTGCGGGGTTTTACGGTTGGACTAGGATCTGGGATCAGTTCCCGTTCTGCCTGGATCCTAGTCCAGATGCGGTCAAATTCATCAGCTGGAGGCGGATTTAAGGGCAGACTGCTGGTGTCTTTCTCTGCCTGTTCAAAACTTCTTAAAATTTCCTTCATTTCTAAGTCCAGTTTTCCTGCTTTTCCCACTTTACACCTCAATTGCCAGATACCCTAAAGTTCCCTCTCGGTTTAGGGTTGACTTTTCACAGTTAATGCTTACTATATTAGTAGACGTTTTTCCTTCAGGAGGTTTTTATGAAAAAAATCATTTTAACCGGCGGCGGTACTGCCGGTCATGTTACTCCCAATCTTGCACTTCTCCCTTCTTTAAAGAAGGCAGGTTATGAAATCCGTTATATCGGTTCTTATCAGGGTATTGAACGCAAGCTGATCGAAGGAGCCGGTATTCCTTATGACGGCATCTCTTCCGGTAAACTGCGCCGATACTTTGATCTGAAGAATTTTTCTGATCCGTTCCGTGTTGCAAAGGGCTATTTTGAGGCACTTCACCTTATGAAGCATTATAAACCAGATGTTGTATTCTCCAAGGGCGGTTTCGTTGCTGTACCAGTTGTACTGGCTGCAAAACATTATAAGATCCCTGTTATCATCCATGAATCAGATATGACTCCTGGTCTTGCAAACAAGATCTGCATTCCATCTGCCGCTAAGGTATGCTGCAACTTCCCGGAGACTCTTAAATATCTCCCTAAAGACAAGGCTGTCCTCACAGGTTCTCCGATCCGTGCAGAGCTTTTAGAAGGAGACCGCAGTGCTGGTCTGTCCTACGCTCATTTAGACGAAAACAGGCCTGTCCTTCTGATCATCGGCGGAAGCCTTGGATCTGTGGCTGTAAATACTGCAGTGCGAAAGATCCTTCCACAGCTTTTAAACACATTCCAGGTAATACATATCTGCGGAAAAGGCAATCTGGATGAAAGCCTGATCAGTACCGAAGGATATGTACAGTATGAATACGTAGATGCACCTTTAAAGCATCTGTTTGCAGCTGCTGATGTGGTCATTTCCCGTGCCGGAGCTAACTCCATCTGCGAACTCCTGGCTCTTCGCAAACCGAATCTTCTGATCCCGCTTTCTGCTGCTGCCAGCCGCGGAGACCAGATCTTAAATGCAGATTCTTTTGCACGTCAGGGCTTCAGCAAAGTCTTAAAGGAAGAAGACCTTTCCGATGAAACTTTAAGCACTGCTGTTTTTGATCTTTATAAAAACAGGGAAGCTTATATAAACACTATGGAAAAAAGCAGTCTCAGCAATGCGGTAGAAACCATTACCGGTCTGATCGAATCCTGCGTTTCCCATTCTTAAACCAGCTTCATCACTGGTCATGTACTCCATGACCAGTAACAAAATTTCTTTTTTAATATGAGGACTTGTCCAATCTTATGGCCAGTCTTCCCGTTTCAAAAGAGATTCTATGTACTTTCTGATACGGCTGACCCGTGAATAACAGGCTTTTTCTGAAATAGAAAGCTGATCACATACTTCACTGGTCGGCCGTCCTTCTATTAATTTCAACTCGGCAACCTTCTGCCATTTTTCCGGCATCCGGTCTACCTCATCCAAAATCGCTTTACACCGCTCTTTTCCAGAGAAAATATCTACCAGCCCGGGCTGGCCTGCCTGCATTCTGTATTCTTCTGCAGCAAATTCTTCTCCTTCCAGATTTTCACAGATCCGTCTCTTTTTCTGTCTGTGATAATCCATACAGCGGTTTTTCAGGATTTTGCCAAGCAAGAGCTTCTTTCCCATTTCCGGCTGGTCCAGGGAATAATCATATCTTGCATAGGAAACAAATGTATCCTGAATGATATCGTCAATATCATCCACTGGTATATCATAAGCATAAGCCAGACGTCTTAACGTATCCTGATAGGTCAGATACATTTCCTCAAAACGAGCTTTTGCCTCTTCATCCATCCGTTTGATCATAAATGACTACAGACAACCTTTGATCTTCTCTGCTGCTTCCGTCAATTCTTCTGCCGTTGCTGAACCTGGTGTCCAATTGGCGATTTCCTTTGGACCGCCTTCATAACGGGGGATCACATGCATATGAAAATGCATTACAGTCTGTCCTGCTGCTTCCCCATTATTCTGAACCAGATTAAATCCAGCGCAGCCTAATCCTTTTTTCATAGCAGCTCCTATCTTCGCTCCCAGTGGAAGCACCTTTGCCGCTGTTTCTTTATCCAGCTCGCATACATTAGCAAAGTGCTTTTTAGGCAGGATCAATGAATGTCCCTTTGATGCCGGTCCCAGATCCAGGATCACACGGAAGTCCTCGTCTTCATATACGGTCGTTGAAGGAATCAACCCCCTTGCAATCTTACAAAAAATACAATTGTCTTCTGCCATTTCTAATTCCTCCTCTTCTGTGCCGATAAGCGCTTTTCTTGTTTATAATACTAGCATAATTTTTTTCCATTGTTAAGCGTATTTCTGCAATATCTCCAAGAAACCGTCCCCTCGCCGTGTCTGTTTTTGTCACCTCCTGCCGCATTATGCCGGTTTCTATTTCCAGAAATACTTTTCTTCTGCAATCTGCACTTCATCTCCTTCTTTTAACATGATCTCCTCATTGGCCGCCAGCAGTTTTCCATTGACTTTTGTCCCATTTGTAGAATTCAGATCTGTAAGAAAATAATCCCCTCCTTTTTCCATGATCCGCACATGAAAACGGCTCACTGTAGGCTTATCCAGTATATGATCTGCCAATCCTGTATGTTTTCCTATTACAAAAGGCACATATCCAACAGGGATATCTCCGTTTTCAGGCTTCGCAGACACAAGTATATGGTCCGGCTTCTCTTTCGGCGTAAGGAGCATGGTCTGAAATTCTTCTGCTTCTTTTATATTTTCTGCTCTGACCTGTGCCTTTAGTCCAGATACTTGTGCTGGGCATATCCGCTCTTCCGGGTCTTTATTATCGCAAATATCATAAGCCGCAGTCTGCTCTTCCGGGTCTTCGTAAAAAACTCTCCATGGATCTTCTGTTTCCACTTCTTCAGCCTTAAGTTTTCCATTTTTTCCCACTTTTTCAAGAATAAAATGGCTCAGGATAAGGATAATTGCCAGTATACCTCCTACAGAAACCTCGTAGATCCAAAACTGTGCCAGAATTTCTGCTCCATATAAAAACCAGGTTCCTCCTATGACTGTAACCAGGAATACCAGCAGGAAAAACAGCTTTTTAACCAATCTCCGGACACTGCTTTTCTGATACGATCCTGATATTTCCAGCTTTTCCTGTTCCTCTGTTTCCTCTTTCCCCTTCCATTCCCGGATATCTTTACTGTTTTCCCTGAAATCCCTGAAATTCCGGTCAGTTTCCTCTCCTTTTGTTATTCTGAAATTTCTTACTGTTTCTTCTTCCTGTACCAGATCTGATCGTTTCTCCGGCATTTTTTCTGCCAGTATCCTCATCATATCCTCCAGACTGTAATTTTCCTTCATACAGGTCTGGTAAAGCCCATAAGTAAGGACTACACATTCCCTGTCTTTGTGATCAATATGCTTCATAAGATACTGGATAAATAAAGAAAGCTGACTGTTAAAGTCCTCTTTTCTCCCTGGTATCACACAAAAACCGGTTTTAAATCCCTCCGGATCCACATAGACCAGATCCGGGTCTAAAAGGATCCCTCCATCCCCTAAAAGATAGGCCTCCATCCGGTCCAGTGTTTCATACAACTGGCAAAAAAAGCTTCTTACCTGTTTTTCATCTGCTGGCTGACTTTCAAATAACCGGCTGACAGGCTGACGGGAAGTGATATCATAACAATACCAGGGAATTCCATCTGTATATTTGATCTTCATTTTTAAAAGACCGGGAATCTGGTTTCTGGACAGCATTCCCCTTTCATAGCTTTCTGCTATTTCCCAGTCTTCCATTTTTACCGTCATATAGCTGCGCTTCATTTCACGCATATATTCAATTTTCATTTGTCTCCCCCGGCTATAAGAGTCACTTTTCTCAGGAAGGCTTCCGGCCGGAATGCAGTCATTTCTATCTGTTTACTCCAATTTCCACCCATAGCTATTCCTGTTCTCTTTTCCCCCTTTTCCTTTATGGAAATACCAAAATCTGTAAATCGCAGCCGCAGCCCCTTATGTTCTTTGAAAAACAGCTCCACATCCCGGACACTTATTTCCCTTTCGTGGCGGCATTTTTCCACTGCCTCATGAAGTACCATAGCTGATATTGTCTCATCATGGATCCGTCCGGCATTTTCTATAAGCGCTGCCAGGGAAAATAAAACAACCGCCATAACACAGGCTGCTTCTACTGTAATACTTCCCTGTTTTCTCACAAAAACAGCACCCCCAGTCCCACCGGAAACATAAATGGCAGCAACGGCAGCTTTATTCCGGTATTTTTTCCCCACCTGCCTATCATCAGCCATACTGCTACCGGAAAACACAAGAACAGGCCTCCTGTAAGTAAAAATACATTTTTCCAAAATCCTAAAAACAGGCCTGAAACCAGAAAAAACCAGCCATCTCCTTTTCCCATGGCTTCTTCGGTGACTACAGATATTCCTAAAAGAAGCAGTCCCGGAAACAGATCAAGGAACAGTTCCAAAACCAGGACTGCCATAGACCAGAATATCTCTTCCCCGCTTTTTCCTGTTTCTTCGCAAACCATCTGCTGCAGTCTGTAAAGGATCTGTATACCCCGAAACATCAGTCCCATCATTCCCCAGATGTAAAAAGTAGATGCCCGGATGCTTTTCTTTCTCAGATCCTGCCAGGCAGCAGATAGTAAAAATAATAAAAATCCTATGCGAAAACCTGCTTTTATATACAAAGTAACATCCACTTTTTCTTCTCCTTTTTCCGTCAATATCCTTTCAGAAGCTTTCCTGTATCTGCCTTTACGACTTATTTTGTGGGAACATGCCAAAATTACCTCTATTGGCTGCAATACGAACATCCACCCATATATTTCACCTGGCTTAAGGGCACTTCCTGTACATAAGCGCTGAGAGAGGTGCAGTCCTCTCTGGCATGATAGCTTTCCCCATAAGGAAGCACATAAACATATGCGTCTGTTCCTCTGTTTTTACAGGATGCACAAGGCTTATATTTCTTTCCTTCCTGACTGCGAAGCCCGGTTACATCCTCTGCTGATACCTTTTTTAAATCATGAAACAGATAATGACAGTTTCTCTGTCTGTGATATCTGGTAGAGGATCTTCCTATATACACCATGATCTCTTCTTTTTCCCCATTCAATGTATTTTTCCTGTTTCTGTTCCCATCTGCTCCTGTCCACAATCTTCGGCTACATATGTTTTCTACAGATACGCTGTTTATCCCAAACACTGAAAATGGCAATGGCATCTTATAATGCATTACAATCTGTATCTTTTCATCTTCTGTTATCCGTGTTCCGTAAAAATCCAGATCCCGTACCCATTTTTCCGGTATCTTTCCTTTTACCGCAGCTGCCGCATAGATGGCTGTAGCCTTTTCAATGAGTACGCTGTCTGCCCCTTCCTCTGACCGGCCGGCATCTATTTCTTCCTTTTTTTCGTTTTCATATAAATAGGCTGCATAAGCATACCGGCTGATTTCTTCTCCCACAGCCTCTGCCACCGCCTGGATCTGCCTCTGCCGGTCCATTAACACCATAGGCATAAGCAGCGTTACACAGAAAAATACCATTAGCGGAAAGCAAAGAGCTGCCTCCAGGGTAAGGCTTCCTTTGAAGGAGACCCATGATAATGCTCTTTTTCCGGATTCTTTTTTCTTAAGATAAATTTGAATTTTGCAGATTTGTACTTGGAGAGGTGCACAAATTTTTTTTAAATATCTGGGATTGGAGTGTCGTGTTAGAGATTTGGATTGAATACAATTCCGAAAAAAGAGCATCATCACAGGCCTCCTTTCAAGGCTTAGTAAAATAATTTCCACTAACTGAAAATCGGGTTTTTCTTAAAGTTTTCCACGGTCCAGATGAAAAAAATACTGGTTTTCCACAAAATCCGGCTTCTGCATCCACCATACAGACACACTTTTCCAGCAGGAAATCCGGCTGTTCTTTTCTTATGTTCATCTGCATCATATCCATCATCCGGAAAAGAGGCTCACTTCCATAACTGACAAATAAAAACATCCTGAGGTAGCCTGTCAGATCCAGTCCTTTTTTACTGCCGGATCTGCTTTCATCTGCAGTTTCATTACCCCAAACAGTGATATTCTCCCCAAGATCAGGCAGTTTTCCTTCTGCTCCTATTTTCAAAACGCCTTCCAGACTTAACTGCCAGTCTGAGACCGCCTTCACAAGAGGTACTTTTCCTCCATTAAGCAGGCAGCGCACATCTACAAATGCTTCTGCCAGTGCCCACATCCCCATCACAAAGAACGTTACCACTGCTGTAAGCGGAAGAAGTCCCATACCTCCTGTAATAGATGCTGCAAGAGCCTCTGCTTCCTGTCGTTTTTGCCCATCTGATAAGATATGGATCAGATTTAACCCCTGTCTTACAGTAACCAGCCTTAAAACCGATGCTTCCAGATTTTCCTTATCTGTCTTTTTTCCATATAAGACGTATTCCATCTCATAAATAGCCCCATTCTCCATTTTCTTTTGAAAATGAGGAAAATAGCGGACTCCGTATTCAGCCACCATCAAACGGTCCACAAGACCTGAGACACCGGTAAAATGCTCTGTTCCCCGTCCTGAAAGCGTAGAAGGTGCCTGGGACAGATCTGGCTTTCCGCCAGAAATCTTACTGTCTTCTGGCAACACCAGCTTTAAAATACCCTTTCCGGTCAGGGATCTGATCCGCTCCAGCCAGCCTTCTTTTTCTTTGTCCTTTACTCCAAAAGAGACATCTAAAGCCAGTACCGGATATCCCGTCATATGACGGATCACCGGCTCCCACAGTTCTTCTTCGTCCAGTTCATCCTCTTCATCAGAAGGCTCCCAGTCATCAATATAGCGGATCACATCTTCAGCTTCTTTTATAAGACCTTCCATAAAGGAAATATTTTCCCGGCTTCTTTCTGTAAGACTTCGGATCTGCCCTCTTCGCTCTCCATCCTGGGAAATATAGGTTTCATAAGACCGGATCTGTTCGTTTAACAGCTGCCTGGAATTACCTTCAAGATCTTCTTCTGTCTCAAAGTTTTCCCTGCTTTCACTTAATGCCCGTTCCAGACGGTCAGCCTGCTTTTCGTAAGCTTCCACCAGAGCAGGTACTGCCTGCAGGCTTTTGATCACAGACCGGCATTTTTTTACCATGCCCCTTCCATCCAGAGATTTCAGGCAGCTGATTCCCGCCTCCCAGTCCATTTTCTGCTGCTCCAGCTTTCCATTCAGCTTTTCAAGGGCTTTTTCTAAGGCAACTGCTTCTTTGCAATGTTCTTCATAAAGACCGGATACGTGATTGACACCAGATGCATTTTTTATCCCTTCTAAAGCTTCTTTTGCTTCTCCTTCCGTCATGGCATCCCATAATACGCCCACCAGGCCATATTTCATATATTCCAGTATCTCCCGCTCCATACAGCTTCCCTTCTCTTCTGTAAGAGCTGCCATATCTTTTACAACTGCCTCTTCTGTTTTCAGAGGATACCAGTTTTCTGCCTGCATATATGGATCTAAAAAAGCTTTTAATTCTTCCTCCAAAAGCTCTTTGCTGTCCGCTTCCAGCCCCAGGATCCGGTACTTCTGCCACAATTTTCTGTGGTACTGGGCCATAAGGGAGTCCATGGAAGAATCCACCGCCATGCGCAGATACAGCCGTTCTCCCGCTGTCCGGGCTGATTCTGCCATGACCAGAAGGAGTGTCATCAACATTACCAGGATCATTGCAAGGAATACCGTCACTTCTCCTTTTTTGTCCTTATGTAAATGATTTCCATGTGAAAACATTTCTGTATTAATAAACTTCCTTAGTTTTTGTATTGATCTGCTTAAAGATATTTTCAAGCAAAGTATTGATCTGTTTTTTGAACACAATTGTCAATCCTATCAAAACAACCATTATATGTACCCCATTTTACGAAACCCGCATAAATATTGACTCTGTGCAGCGTACACACTGTGCCTCTTGTGACGCTTGTGACGCCTATATACGGGTAGACATACTAAAAGGGGAGGCACTCTATGGCCTCCCCTACAATTTCATAGCTATGTCTATACGTCTTTTACCCACATACCTTCATCTGCTTCTTTGAAACCTAACGCACTGTAGAAAGTCTCTAACTCCGGCAAACTTACTGCAGAATACATTTCGCCACTCGGTACCGGATACACATAGCAAATATGCATGTTCATATCTGAGAAATATGTTTTTATTTCTTCCAGCATCTTCGCAAACATTGCCTTTGCAATGCCCTGACGGCGAAATGCCGGATCTACACCAATACGATCCACCCGGATCTTTCCCTCCGGCCCAATAGATGCAAACAATTTTCCAACCTCCCCGTTCTTGCTCTGAGCTACAATACAGATCTCATGAGGTGTACGATAGGGATTACCAACTAAAACAATTTTGATTTTACTCATCATTACTCTCCTTTTTTATTTATTTGGATCGCTGAATCATAATCCAGCGTTTTCCTCCACTTCGCTTGGACTGATATCTCAGTCCATCCACTTGCTCTAATAAATCCGCATATGTCACCAGCCATTTACCCAGCTTATCTGCGGATATCTCCTCAGAAAAACCACTGAGACGCAACGTCTCCTGCAATTCTGAAGCTGTCATTTTTATACTTCCAATAACATCCAACACACCACACAAATACTTTGGGATTTCACTCTTCTTATAGGCCGCTTCCCTTAACCGCTTTTCGCAGTCTAAAGATGTTCCTACATCGGTCACTCCCCACTCAGCATCAAAAGAAATGCGGATATCCTGCTCTTCTACTGCCTTTCCCTTTACTGATAAACGCCTGATCCGTTCTCCCGGCAAGGCTGCCTTTTGGTCTGGTACGCTTAAAACCATCAGCGTATCATAACTTCCAGCAGTTGCATATGTACCACGAATCGCCATAAAAGGATCTTTTCCCACCGCAAGTTTGGTCGTATGGTCTACAACTAAAATCAGTACTTTACGATTACGTGCCATTGCAATTAAGCGATCATACGCTTCTTTTTCCTTCGCGTACTGACTCCCAGAACGTGTGTCTTCCAGCGTTCCTGCCGTCATGATTTCCCCTAACGTATCGATCACAACCACTTTGCAGTCGGGATGCTCATCCAGATATGCACTTATCTGCTCCTCAAAGCCCTCGCCCAAGGTACTTACCATGTCACGACCACTCTGTGTAATCACATCCACACCAGAAAGCATATCTCCAGCTCCGGTCAGCTGTTCCATGCGTTTTTGATGCAGATGCATCGGCGTTTCCAAATCCAAATACAACACCCTGCTCTTCTTTGTCGGATACCCAAGAAAATCTTTACCCGCAGCAACCGCCAAAACCAATGTCATCACAAGATAGGATTTTCCAGACTTGGGAGCACCTGCAAGAATCGCTGCTCCGACCGGAAGCAATCCTTTCACGATTTCTTCCGGCATTTCAATTTCCTTTTCAAGTAAAGTTTCCGCGGACATGGGAACAAGTGCCCCGACGGTTTTAATCAAACCTGCTTTGGTTCTCACAGGCAATTTTTCGTACTCCACCATTAGCTTGCCTCCTTTTCACAGTACTCCGGATAACGCAGTTTTATCGCTTGCCAAAAATACGGTGCATAGCTACATGCAAAAAGTTCATCTGGTGTATAACGCTCTGCTTCCTCCAAAATATCTTTCACATGATCGATGGAAGGGACGCAACAGCAATACAAATTAAACGCTAAGCGAACCACACGGCTGCTTCCTCCGGTCTGCCAGCCATAATGCAAGCACTCTGGATTTATAAAATCTGTTTTAAAATCATAAATCTCCCTGATGTGATCCCGAGTCTCTCTGCAAATGCCTAAGCTATAAACGAGCGCACGGTGATATGTGTCCTTGCACGAACACATATCAAGCATTTTATGATAAAAACGTGCGTGTTCTAAGGAACTATATAAGACTTCGATTTTCATCATCTCCTCTCCTATATTACAAAAATCTCTTCAAATCCTTTTTATCCAGCGCTTTTTTGAGCTTATCGCGCTCTGCTTTCAGCTCATCGCGCTCTTGGCAAACCTTTTCCAGCTTATCTTTTTGCATCTCTAAAACTCTCTCCATCGCTGTATCCAGCACGATCTTAGGTGCTGCTGTAAAATTGCCACTCATCTGCCGTTCACGTACCTCACGTAACTTTTCCACAACAGCCGTATTTTTATAGAAAAAACTGCGTGAAGCGCCCGTTTCCTTCATGAGCCGCTTAATCGTTACGATCTCCTTCGCTTCTGTTAACCGATCGATGGCTTTACATACCCTCTCAGCCATCGCCTGACTTTTCTTGTGGTTATATGCTACCATCGCTGCTGTTTTATCACCCATCACTACCAACCTCCTACGATTCTTTTTAAAATCTCATCCTTATTATCACGAAAAACCTTTGTTTCTTCTGCCAAATGTTCTTTACTTAATTTACGATAATTTTGCACTGCCCCAAGCGAACGATGACCTAATAACTGCGCAATCGTGACATCATCAAAACCAAGCTCTGCTAAACGTCGTCCATACGCATGTCGTAAAAAATGCGTCCTTACACCAAATAACTGCCCCGTATCATCGCGTAAATCACAATCAGTGATGATCTTTTTAATCCTGCCCCTTAACGTCCCATATGGCATGGGACGATTCGGGTCACGATCTGCAACAAAAATGTATTTTGTGGTTCCAAATTTTTCTTTTGTATATTCCCCGGCCTTGCGAATAAGCTTTATTACATCTTCGCTCACCAACTTTTTGTAGCCCTTTGCGGTTTTACCCTGCTGGATATACACTTCCCTGTCAGAAACAATGGAATCCAACGTCAATGATAAAACTTCGGAAATTCGCGTTCCTAACAATTCCTGCAAAATCCATGCTCGTCCCGACTGCGGGTCGGCCCTGGCAATCGCAGAATTTAAGCGCATGATTTCTGCGTCAGAATAGCTTCGGTACAGCACCTTGGCTTGCTTTGGAAGATCACTCGGTAAAATAATCTGCTGTAAATTTTTATAATCATAGATTCTTCGTATCGTATCCAAGCATGTCTTCAAATGTATCATCTCGGAATGCAATGATTTCTTCTTTTGATTTGTTTTTATGCTGATCTGGTACTCTTCCATGATGTCACGGTTGATTTCTTTCAAAGAAACTATTTCTGAATATTCTTTGCCTAAAAAAGCGGAAAATCTTCTCATGACTGCAAGTTCTTCTCGCGCCGTAATGGCCTTTTGTCCAGTCAATAATAACCTTATCGCTGCTTTTACTTCTTCGCGAATCTCCTTCTGTTTGATCTGCTTAAAAAACAGCCTTTTTACAACAGTACTTGGATTCTGTTCAACCTCGAACCCGATTTGTGAAAGCTCCCAAACATCTTCCCCGTACCGTCCACTCCGCTTATAAATGAATGTTAAAAACTGACGATAATAGCGGACATTGGCACACTGCTCACGCCGCACTTGCCCGTTTCTTGTCTTTTCCGAATAAATTTTATACCCGTTTTTCAGAAGCCACTTTTCACACGCTCTGCACTCATCTTCCTCAGAAGAGTTCGCCAGATCCTCATCGGCTGATTTTTCGCTCAGAAATTTAACAAGCATTTTTAAACTGTACACTTCGTGTCTCAGGCTTCCTTTACTTAAATACCCGATTCTTTCTGCGAAAAAGGACTCCACATCCGTCCCAATTTGCTCACTTTTTATCGTATCCACTCCGGCCTTGTCTAAATACTTTTTCAGATCAAGTGGCCCTACGCCGCTTACCATCTTATCCATGCTTTCTATCCTCCTGACTCACAAGGCAATTTTCTTCCTTTGCAAAATATTCATCGCTCATCTTTGCTACCCGCTTTGGTAACATGTCGATGTACTGTTTTGTCATATCTACATGACGATGGCCCAGATACTCACGCAATGCCTGAATGGAAATGCCCGTATCATGTAAATCGGTTGCTACCGTGTGACGATAATCATGTGCCCGGAATTTGTAGCCTGCGGCTGTCAGTCCAATCGCATCACAATGTTTTTTCATCTGCTTCCGAAAAGTCCCAGTGCAATATGCCCCGCCCGCGGCATTTTTAAAGATATATTCTTTTTCTCCGATTCCATTTTTTTCTATATAATCCGTCATCAGATCATAGTAGAGTCTCGGTACCGGAATGATTTTTTCGTTTCGCTGCTTGGTCTGTCGAATCCAAATAAATCCAACCCCATCACGCAAAACAAAAGTTTCTCCGGTCAAAGAACATACTTCTTCTAAGCGCAAGCCTGCCGCCCATAAGGTTAAAAACATCAGTCTTAAATGGTACGGTAAAAGCTTTAACGACTCCAGTAAAAGCATTTGGAAATCCTCTGGTACAATACGATCATGATGTTTCGAAAAGTATTTTTTATAGTAGTATCCGATCGTAAAAGGTATTGCTACAACCACCCGCTTACTCTGCCAATACTCGAAAAATTCATATACAGCTACGACGTGCTTATTAAACGTCATATTCTGAATTTCCTTTGTACTAACTTGTGAAAAGTATGCTTCCATTTGTTCCGTTGTAGCCTTAACTGCATAGATTTGATGCTCTTCACAATACAGAAGAAACTCATGTATATACGCGAATTTACTGCGAATATTGACAATCGCTTTATCCGTAATACCCAGTAAGTACCTTATATAACCCTGAAAATATTCGCGATTTTCAGCATTTTGAATCTCTGTAAACCGGAATTTACGGACCTGGTTGGCTGGATTGTGCCGCTCTACCGGAAAGGAAAATCGATCTAAATACCACACGGTAGCTTGCCAGTTCGTCTTTTCAGCGTTAAGGAACACATACTCTCGCAGGTTATCCACAACCGATAAGTATACCTTGAGCTTTGTTCCCACTTTTCCTTCCATACTCTGGCAAAAACCATCTATATCGCACTGCATAAACATTTCAATATCTGCAATGCCATGCTCGATGCAATATAAATACAGCTTTTTTAAAGGGACTAAAAAGCTCTCATGCCGAATCTTCTGATTTTTTACTCTTACAACCTTATGTACCAAAAAATCGAAAATTTGTTTTTTCAGCTTTTTTGCACCTTTAAGTCCAAAATCAAAAAGAAGTTCTTCTTTATCCCGTGTATAGTAAAACGACTCTGCAATTTCAAATACTGGATAGTAGAGCAAAAAGAATGCTTTTTCTTCAAAGCGCGGTACCCTACTATCCGTAAAAAGGGGATTTCTGTCGGCCTTAATCGCCTCCAGCTTTAAAATATCCAAGGTTTTTACGTACTCCAGTATCTTTGATGCCGCAACCGTTTTTTCTAAATACCCCTGATACTGTTGCCGGATTTCGTAAGAGATATCCGATGCTGTATAAATTCCAGACTGTAATAAAAACGCAGCTGCTTTATTTCCAGCAACTCTTTTTACCGCCGGATTCCTTGCAATTTCATCCAGTAACTTCGGTGACTTCGTTCTATAAAAGGCTAATACGGCTCCCCCGAACAGATTCCCATAAAAAACTTTCTGAGTCTCTGAAAGGTCTGTCCGCGCAAAAATCCACGCACGGTAGTCAAGCTGAGTATCGACCGTGGCATCTCTCAGATCCACGATTCCATACTCCCGTAAAATATCCAGAATTGTCTCCCGCGGCATCGCGTTTATAAACGGACTTTCACTTAACTGTTCTTCTAATACGTCATTCTGCGTCTGCGCGTAAATTCTTAAAGCACTTTTCATCACTAAGTCACCTCGCTACAACAACTTTCTAATATCTTCTCCCGCCAGCTTTTCTGCGGACTTAAAAAATGCTTTGCTGGCGTTTTCTTTTTCCTCGTCATCTAACTGGTAGTAACGATTCGTGGTGGTAATGCTACGATGCCCCATACCCACGGCAACCTCTTCGATCCGCCACCCAGCGCGCCTTCTTTCGTTGGCATAATAGCGACGAAACTGATGCGGCGCAACATGATTGCCTGTTTTTTTCTCCAGACGCTCCAGCATCTTATATACCGCTCCCGCATTTAACGGCTTTCCGTGACTCTCTTGTCCAATCGTGATAAAGAGAAATTCAGTCTGCTTTACCCAATCGCGGTACTCCGTCAGATACATCTGCAAAATGTCCCATGTCTCATCTGATACAGCCAGCCACCGCTCTTCGGCATTTTTCGCTCGCTCGCAATTTTCGTTTCTCTCACGAAAAACAATTTTCACCTGCTTACGGTCATAATCCAGATCTGTCGTATAGTGAATCCCAAGACACTCACCGATCCTGCAACCTGTTTCCGCAAGTACGAGAATTAACAGCTTATCTCTCAGATTTTCTGCCACAGATACCAATTCCTTGATCTGGCTTTTTGCAATGATCGGACGCTTCGGATCGGTCTCCCGTAAAAATCCCTTAAAATTTCTTCCATGGACTTTGATGCCGATACCTGTACTGTTGTAAAGGCTTCTCTGTTCTTCTCCTGTGATTTTTAAAGCCTCCATCTTATACTGTAAAGCAACAAAATCATACAGACTAAAGACCGATCTCAGATAAGTATTACAAGTAGCATTGCCCGTAGGCTTTGAGTTTTCCTTATGCAATCCAGCCTTTAACCATACTAAAAAGCCGTGAAAGTGTTCCAGCTGCTCTGCAAATGGAAGCTGTAAAACATCAGCCTGTGCCATACCTTTAGTATCCAGATAAGTCATATAGTAGCTGATGGCAAATGCTTTTGCTTTAGCCGTGTTCGGTGATTTTCCTGCTGTAGTCTGATGCACCAGAAAGCGATTTACCATATCAGGAGACGAGTAATCGCTCAGATCGCGGATAAGATAATACGCAGTTCCTTTATCCTGCACCATATCAACCTTGAAACGCTGTCCCATAATTAACACCTCTTTCCTCTAAATAACCTGCCTCATCAGTGGTGGGGGGTCAGTCCCATCAGACGTCCCATAAATGGGACGTTTCGGCTATGCTTCTTCCACTCCGAACAAGGATTCGTAATCACCGGCGCTCAGATGCTCTTCCACCCACGCTTTTGCTTCATCTTCGCTATACGGTATGATTTTTTCCCCATCGGTCCATCCATCTTCTTCCAGGACTGCATAGCGCGACGATGGACCGCCTTTTCCATAAAGGAAGAAATTACCTTTACGGGTCCTGTAAAGTTGCTCTTTCCAATGGCGGAAATTTGTATACCCTGAAAAAGAATCTTCTCCAATCATTTCTGCTGTCTCCGTGTCATAGATTTTCCGTAACTGTTCAGTAGGTCAGCGCATTCACTGCGCTGACCTACTGAAAACATGGGCTTGCAGGCAAAAATCCCATTGCCGAAGGCAATTTTCAATGGATTTTTGCCCGTAACTGTGAGGGTACTGAACAGTTACATTGTAAATTTGAAAACAAGGCAATCCGGATTGTTTGCTTCATCATCCACCACAAAACCTGCATCCAGAAATATATCGCGAAACGCTTCCATGGTTTTGGGATCCAGATCGCAGTGATTTATAATATGTGCCGGGACAAACGGTCTGCCCCTTAAAAGCATTTCAACCGCAACTGATTTGACAGCCTCCACGCCAGCCTCGTGCACTTTGCACTCATACAATCCGATGTTGGGCCAATCACTTGGTTCGTCGGCTGTTCTTCCGCCACAGTAACCGCCATATGCTTCTGCCAGCGCATGTCCGTTATCATCTAATACCGTTACCTTGATTTCTGTGTCCTCGCCTACACTAACCACTAATTTTTTCTTCATTTTTTCCTCCTTAATGCCAATTTTGTTGGCTTATTGAATTTATATAATCATAATACACACTGTGTATGCTTTTGTCAATACTTTTGTTGAAAATTGAATTTTGTTTTGCTTTATTTTTTAGTTACAACATTGACAGCATTTCCATTCTTTGATATCCTGTAATCAAGAAAGGTAGGAACATTTGATGAAAAATAGCTTTCAAACTAAATATCCCTTCGATAAAAAATTATTTGCTAATATATTGAAAAAAGCCATTGGCCTGCGTACACAGCGTGCTTTTGCCGAAGACTGTGGTATCAACTACTCATATGTATCAAAATTATTAAATGAAAAACTTGATAGCCCACCAGTTCCTAGAACTTTATTGAAAATTTCCCTTGCTTCTGAAAATAATATAACCTATCATGATCTTCTAGGTGCTGCCGGATATGAACCGAAAAATTTTCCAGAGGATCATTCAAAGCAGGAACTTATTGACTTTAAACAACTACGGGATAATATTGAACTTAAATCGAGCATTGAGCGGGCACATTTTTATAGTCAATTAGCCCTATATAAACTTAATGCTTATGCTGAATCGCAATGCGACAAATTTCTATCGGCAAAAATTCGTTCATATAAGGGATTTCGCGTTATGGATGCCAATATTAACAATGCTGCTCTAGCGACATGGTATAGTAACGATTCTTCCTCACAGATAAACTTATGGCAATTCTTTGTTGTAACGGAACCTACATTTCGGGATATGCTAGGGTACATTGCTACCATTAATTATCAAAACTTTCTTGATTCTAAAAATCAGGCTCTTAAATTTGATAAACCGAAAATATCCTTTATGGCTACAAATTTAGAGCAATTTAATCATTTAAAATCAAAAGTAGTTCCTGGCATTTTGTATCCAATATCCATTATTTTGCTTGATCTGGATGAAAATTCCGTTGTTAAAGAAACCTATATTAAAACAGGTTATACCGGAAATGTAGATGATCTCCCACGTTTATCAAAAAAAGCAGCCAAATAAGGCTGCTTTTTTATTATTGTTTTCTCGTCATAATCATAGTCCGTGAACTTTCTGTCCGAACTTCCTGTATTTTTTTATCCACCTCAGATACCGCATTATCATATGTTTCCTGAATATAATCTGACTGATACTCCTCTACCAAAGTTATTTTCGCTTGCTCTTCTGCCTCCAATTTTTCCTGTGGCAGCATTCCCATAACATCCGCTTTTATCTCTTTCCAAGTTTCACGGTACTGTTGCAGATATTCGGCCCTTTGCCTCTTCTCCTGAACTTCCATCTGTTCATAACGCTCTACGTATTTTAATCCTTCCCGTTCTTTTCTTATATAAAATATTTTTTTATCTTTAATTCCGTATTGTTCTGCAAGTTGTTTCTGCAACTTCAATGTCATTGTCATATTCTCTTGGTTTTGAATCTGTCTCACCTTTAAATCACGCCGCTTTCCAACTTCCCAAACCCGTGTTTCTTTTGCACTGTTTACAATCTCTTCTTGCTCCCGCTTAAACTGTTCAATTCGCTCCCCATAAATGTCATGCTCCTTTATATAATGATCCAGTAGGTGATAACGTTCCCGTGCTCCATCCGACAACTGCTTCATCGAATCCTTCAAATGATATTCTGTCACAATAAGTGCACTTCGCAATGCTGCCAATTTTTTATACATGACATCTATGAGCTGATTTGTCACATTCTTGATTTTCAAAAGTAAGGCATTGTATCTCCGTATTTCACGGTTAATCTGCCCTGCTTCTGAACGTGTTCCCGATTTCCCGACTCTCTCCATCCGATCCGCACGTTTATCCATCGCATTTGCTTCAACCCCCAGATGCACGGTAGGCAATTCTTCCCGACCCTGTTCGGCGAAGCTCCTGGCATCAATACTGGCATCAATTTTTGCTTCACGCAAATAGCGATTACAATAAGACTCCCAGCTATCTCTCCATTCAAAGACACGTTCTGGACTATTCCACCGTTCTACAGTCGGATTCTGCCGTCCAAATTTTGACTGTTTTGGAATTTTGGATATTCTGGTTAAATTACGCCGTCTTCCCTCCTCATCCGTGAGCCAAATTTTTTTCTTTCCCTCCTGATACTGGTACTGTTTTTGCCATCCGTCTTCTTTTCCGCTTTTAAACTCCTCCGCGGTCATTCCCACTTCGATGCCATCTCTTATACATACATATTCTGTCGCAGACTTCGCTTCCCATTTCCCATTTTTATCAATCGGTCTCATCGTCAACATGATATGCGCATGGGGATTCGGAAAAATGAAGTCTTTCTTATCTTTTAGCAGATTCCCAGCATAATCTACCGGACGGTTCTTGTCATCTCGGAGCGGAGGATTATGGATCACATAATCCGCACACATACCTTCGGCAACAAATTTGTCCTCGATGTATTGTCTCAGTAACTCTATTTGCTGCGGCAAGCTTAACTCACGCGGCAACGCGATTTCTATCTCCCGAGCCAACTGTGCCGTTTTTCTTTTTTCACTTTTTTCGACTGCGTTCCACAGCATACAACGATCACTGTATTCGAGCGGTGCATGTTCCGGTACTAATATTTCACGCTGCACTACCCATCCTTTTTTTCTAAAGTCGTGGACAACACCGTCATATTCGTTTTCCATTTTTTCTGCCGCCCGGTACGCTGCAGCGGCAACTGCGCTTCTCCCCTGACTGCGTGATATAATTTTTACTGATAAATGATAGATTGCCATACTACGCCTCCTTTTTTAGACGTATACAGTATGGCGCATCTTTCAAATTCTCCCGAAAAAGGGTAGGCGGCTCGCCCGCCGAAGGGGAACTTGTTCCCCTTTTGCCGTCATAAAGACGGCAAGCCCTCGGCAGAGCGCACCATAACCCATCGGGTTATGTATAAGTGCGCCCTTCTAAAAAAGCAGAAGGGACTTTTCAGTCCCCTCCCGCCACTTTTTTGCGATATTCTGCCATTTTTTCCGGTGAACATGCCAACAGCAAAACCTTCAATAATTCTTCTTCATCCATATCTGCCGTTTCCGGCACCACTTTTTCTAAAATAGCCCCGTGTACAATCAGTCGATGTGTTCTTTTTTTGCGGGCTTTAATGCCCGCTCTGATTTCCTGCGCCTCTTTCCGGTGCTTTTCCTGTAACTTTTTTAATTCGTCTTTTTCCATATAAATTCACCTATAATTTCATAACAGTCTTTTTCTTCATATCTAATTCCGTCTGCATACAATCAGCATCTTCTTCCATTACGATCAGATTCTTCTCAATATTCTTTATCATTGCAACAGCAGTACCGTGAATCGTGGACAAACATGCTTTCAATTCTTCCAGTTCCTTTCCCTGAGACCAGCTTGCTACATATCCAAAGCTATAATCGCTACTATCGATCTCCAGATATTCACAGACTGCAAAAGCCACAGATTCCGCTTCCACTTCCGCAGCTCTCCGTCCCACCTGATTGTCACTACCAGTGTCTTTGTCATGCAGCTGTGCGTGCGTTATTTCATGCACCAGTGTTTTTAAGGTCTGCTCTTGTGACATTCCTTCCTGCACTACAATTTTCTTATTCGCCAGATCATAGTATCCATGAGCATTTCCTTCAATCTCTGCATAATGCACGGGACACGGTGCAATTTTTTCCAACACACTTTTATACATAACATAACGCTCCACGTCACCATTTAAGTCATGGACAAGCTCTGGCAATGGCTCCCCCGCAGTCTGAGACACGTCATATACATAAGCTACCTTATATGATGGAATCTCTACTTCTTCTTTCTTTTTCATAGCCTTTCCATCCGGTCCTATCACTGGCTTACCACTCTTCGGATCGATCAAATCCTCCTCCTTCCACTTTTTAAAGGAACAAGGGGCAATGATCCGAATCCCCTTTTCCCCCTTTTTCACGTTGCGTTTAAACTCGCGCTGCCACATCTGATACCCTGCCACATAGGTAGCTCCCGGGCACTGCATTGCAATTAAAATGCAGTTATTGAGGCTATAATGATACAATTTTGCCGTTACCTTCAGTAATTCTTTATAATTCTCACTTTCGAACATAGCCTCCGTTCCGGCTTTTAAACGTTCCAGCACTTCCTCAATCGTTTTTTTCTTATTTTCCATAACTGGTCTCCCCTATACTTTTTAATTCCGGCTTTCAAAATTTATTGAAAGCCGGAACGTTACTACTGAACCTTTACATAAATCTCATTCTGTCTTTTAATTTCCTTTGCAATCGGCGCGATCAATCTATCTTTGTAATAGGAAACTTTTTTAACTCTGTTGTATCCATATGGCGTAATGACAATCGCTTCCTGCGTCTTAGGTAATGTCAGCAGATCAGAACCCTCTACAATATCTTTATCCTCCATCGTCACCGATGTACTTTTTTTGCTCCCGGTTCCGCTACGCGTGTATTTGTATTCCTTATACCTTCCGGCCCATTTACGGATCGTATCCTGCGTACTGATTGATGTTGCACTCAAAATAACTTTATACGGACAGTTTGCCACCATCGCATCAATATCCTTCTTTGCATAAGCACGCTCCAACGCTTCCAGCGACTGTGCAATTAGCATTAAGGTAACGTTACGGCTACGCAATGTCTCTAGTGCATTTTCCAGCTTTGCGATCTTTCCCACTGATAAAATCCTTGGCAGCTCATCAATGATAATCAGCACCGGAGCACTGCCCTCCGGCCTCCGCTCCATTTCTGTCAGTGTCTGATTGACAATCAAATGCAGTACTTGTGCATAGGCCAACAGCTTATCTTCCTTAATAGAAAGATAAATCTTCTTTCCTTCATTCAGGTTCACTGGCCTCATAATTTTTAAGTTGTCCCGGAGCATATAGCGGATATTTTCGTCCGTGATAAATAGCTCCAGCGCTTGTTGCATCTGTCCATTGACGCTTCCCAGTGTTTCATCTGGCAACGAATAAAATGTAGAGATCAATTTATGCTCTGTGGAATCTTCTGCCGACTCGTTAAAGACCTCTTCGACCATGCTGCGTATAGAATCTTTTGTAATTTCATCCGCAATATCAATCATGTTTTTGATCCCACTGTGATAGCAGTAAAGCATCAATGCCAGCAACAGCGAACGGGCGCTTCGGGGCCAAAATGGATTTTTTTCGTCCGCCCTTAACGGTATCAACGACAGCACGGTATCGCGCAACGTATCCAATACCTCTTGATCGGATGGATTTTCCCGCAACGCATAAAATAGATCATAGCCATACGTTCCTCGATCTTCTGGATCTACGATCATTACATTCACATCACCTAAATAGGCTCCTTTTTGATGCAACTCGCCTTTTACATCAATCGCAAATATCGCTGTTTCTGCATTACACAACAAAGTGTCCAAGACTACCGTGCTGGTTTTTCCGCATCCGCTCTCGCCCAGGATAATCGTGTGATGTGCTCCAGACTTCGATAACTGGTTGCATACATACCTTTTTCCCCGTTTTCCAATTACAACACCACTGGGCTGCTTCGTGGCCATTTCCTCCGGTATTGCCGGATACGTGGCCGACAGCTTTTTTGTCGGATGGCTATACGGATCACGTTCAAATTCCAGTGCATCAAACGGTCCATATTTACGTTTTCCGTTGGAAAATGTCACCACATTTACAAGCAGATTCAGGAGCATCACAAAAAAGCCGATTCTCAGTCCAGAAATATACGTATTCATCGTAACGATATACTCCGGATTCAGCTGCTTCATCAGTCCGGCATAGAGCGCCGACATCACTGCGGGAATCCAAATTCCCACAAAGTTAAGTAAAGATAAGATTGTCATTTCAGACATCCCCTTTCATAAAAATATTGGTTTTCAGTTACGTATTCAGTATGTCGCACACTTCTAAAATCGCACAAAAATAGCTGCCCGTCTCCGAGCAGCCTAATTTAATGGAGATATATTCATACACTATGACGAATTTCTTTATATTTCAAAGAACAATTTTCCCACACGAGGAAGCATCCAGTGTGCATCATATTGCCACCCCTGTCCCGGTTCGTTTGCTATCGACTGACCTCCGGGGAAAAGGTCAGTTGGGTCCGACAGGGCCGCAAGCAACGGGTCCTGCTGAATAATGCTTCCCCTGCTCCGTGACGGATTTTTCCGAATGTCGCCTCAGTCATCGGCAGCATGGTCAGCGGAGTGTTTCCTTCCCAATAATTATGGAACTGCGCATCAAATAATTTTCTAAGGAGATTGACGGACATACCGTCCAGAGAGATCTCTACAGCGCGTTCCTGATCCAGAATCCGTCCGGCGGTCTGGCTGTACCAGACAAGCAGGCATGCAAGGAACGCTTCCGGACATTTCTGCAACTGCAGGAATGTCTCCACAGACAATCATCACCACCGGCTAAGCCGGTGGTTTGTTTTTCGCCCTATAAGGGCTCATTCCCTGTGCTGGAGTCTAAAGACTCATCGAAAGGTTCGCCAGCCACAACATCAGCTACTTGCTAAGCCCCTTGGGCTTATTACTTTTTCTTGCTTTTGATTACTGGCTCACCCGTAAACGGGTCAATATACTCTTTCATAGACATCTGATCATATTCCAAATCTTCCTTCAACTGATTTCGAATATACTCTTCAATCTTTTTCGCATTTTTTCCTACTGTATCAACATAATATCCTCTACACCAAAAATGTCTATTTCCATATTTATATTTGAGATTCGCATGCCTTTCAAATATCATAAGCGTGCTTTTTCCTTTTAAATACCCTACAAACTCTGACACACTCATTTTGGGTGGAATTTCAACTAACATATGGACGTGATCTGGGCATATTTCTGCCTCTACTATATGGACCTCTTTTCGCTTACATAGCATGCTTAAAATATTAGCTATGTCCTGTCTCAATTCTCCATATATAATTTTTCTTCTATATTTGGGTGCAAAAACTATGTGGTACTTACAATTCCACGTTGTATGTGATAAACTATTATTGTCCATTTGGACTACCTCCTTTGATTAATAAAATGGTTGGCGAACCTTTTTTATTATATCATTGGAGGTTTTTTGCACAACGCTAAAGCTATTCTAACCACCCGCAGAGCAGGTGGTTTATTTGTTCTCCAAAGTTCCGTTTTTCGGATCAACGAAAAACTCCTCAATGGAGAACAGGGCCCTGCCCTAACAAATATGTCCCGGGCGGCAATCCGCAGCCCAGGAACGGAAAGGTAATCGGCCACATCGTTGACGGGAAGTATGTCCCGGTCAATGCACCAGTGGCTGATGCAAAGCCTGAGATGCTGCAGTATGGTGCTTCTGCATTCGTTTACTCCGTCTCGGCAGACCTTATAGAAGACCTGCTGGATATTTTTGCGGCCAAAGATGCTTACAGCATCATGACGATCGCATCCCTCCGGGTAATGCGACCGTCCATATCTTCAAACCGGCTGGCATCGCTTTACAGGAAAACCTTTATCAGCCGGTACTATCCCGGTGCGGCTCTTTCTGAAAACACCGTAAGCTCCTTCCTCAGCCACCTCGGGGAGGACCGTACAAAGCGCAGGGCCTTCTACCAGAAGCGGGCTGACAGGGTGATTGCTGAGCATCACATCGCAATCGACGGGATGCTTAAGCAGGATAACAGTTCCGTAAATGACCTTTCCGCCTTTTCCCGCAAGGCAAGGGTGCGGGGCTGCAGGGAAGCTTCGGTTCTCTATGCTTATGACATAGAGAAAATGGAACCGGTATGCGCCGAGATCTTTCCCGGCAACAGCATTGATGCCAGTTCCTACGCTGCGTTTATCCGGGACAATGATATCCGGAAAGGCATCATTGTATCTGATAAAGGCTTCCCCCCGTCCAGGATCAAAACAGAGCTGGCGGAACGCCCGGACCTGCATTTCCTGACGCCGGTAAAAAGAAACGATGTCAGGATCAGGGATAACCATGCACTGGACTTTGACGGCGTTCTCGAAGGTGTGGACGGCCACATCCTCTACAGCAAACGCCGGATCAAAGGCGGCTGCTATCTCTACACTTTCCGGGACAGCCATAAGTCATCGGCCGAGGAAACAGCATTTCTTGCCAACAGAAAAAAGAACAAAGACTTTTCCTACAGCTGGTATGATAAAAAATCCAGTGTTTTCGGTGTGATCATCTTCGAATCGGATAAAGATCTTGACCCGAAAACGGCCTATATCTGTTATTCCGACAGATGGCTGCTGGAACTGGTTTTTAACCGGTACAAAAATGACCTCGGCCTCGACCGTACCTGCGTACAGGGCGATTTCTCTGTCATTGGCTCGGAATTCATCAATTTCATTGCTACTGTGCTGACCTGCAGGATGCTCCGGAAAGCAACCGTCGCAGGGCTCCTGGAAACCAGGTCGTATGGAGACCTTCTGGAAGACCTGTCCGAGGTGTGGCGTGACGTCAATGCCCCGGATCATGCTGCGACCAATGATGGACACTGGGTCCATACGATGGAATACGAATTTGCGGAACTGGAGGCACTCGGGCTCTCTGAGCCGGTTCCGAAACCTGAACCAAAGAAACGGGGACGGCCACGCAAAAATCCGGTTCCGGAGGATAAACCCAAACGCCGCAGGGGACGGCCAAGGAAGCACCCGCTCCCAGATGACGGAGCCGGCTGACGCCGGCCTATAGTACGGCGAATTGGGAAGTCGTTATTGTATAATACTACAAATAAATGTGCTGGATACCACCCCAAATTTTCCTTGCCGCTTCATCTCCCTCTATGGTATAATAACGTCAAACTTGCCATCACCCCGAAGGAGGCACAGACACCCATATGGACTTCAATTTAAACAATCTGGTCAGCAGCAGGGTTTTGGACCCGTGCACACAGTTTCCGGAAAATTTGCAGCAGCCGGAGATGCACCACATCGCTGTCTTTGAGCCGGAAAATCCCGGTTTTTTGGCGGCGCTGGGGGAACAGACATTGCTGTTTATCCCTCATGGCTGCCTGCGGCAGCTGACCGCAGAGCACGCAAAGCTGCTGGCCGAGCGCTCCTGCGCCATTGTGCGCTACCGGGACGACGCTTCCCCCTTTGAATCCTCTGGCACAGCCCGCCCGGCACTTCCCCAGTTTCTGATCCCGGAGGGATCGGACGTCTCTGTGACCATCTCCCAGTGCTACAAGCTGGCCTACAGCGGCATGCAGCGCCTGGCCGAGGCCAGCCTCGAGACCATGGAGCGGCTCTCCAAGGAACTTCTTCACCACAAGGGCCAGGGCGAGAGCATCATCCGCATCGCCGCCGAGCTCCTGGAGTGCCCGGTGGCCTTTGTCACCTTGAATTTTCACCTGCAGAACGCTCACGATACCTCCGGCTACCTGGTGTTAAACCCGTTCTGCAACGAGGACTCCTTCAACTGGGAGTTCGCACTGGAAAACTTTCAGCTGAACTCTGCTGCGTACCACTCCTGCCTGGCGGAGGGCATAAACGGCAATCCCATGAGCGGCTACCTCTGCCGGAACGAGTACTGCAAGGGGCAGGGCTGCCGGATCTTTATCTTCCCGGTTACGGACGCGGGCAACTGCTACGGCTACCTGCTCCTCTCCCTGGATGAGCGGGTGAAGATGCTCTCCCCGGAGCGCAGCATCAAAATCCAGCAGATCCTGGCGATCATCAAATTTGAGATCATCAAATCCGACGAGATCGCCTACACGGTCAACCGCTACTATGACTTCCTGCTGGACGAGCTGGTGGAGTCGGAGCAGACGGATTTCCGCAGGCTGATGCAGAAGTACGGGTTGGTTCAGAAGGTCATCTTCGACGAGTATTACGTGGTCATCGCGGGGCGCACGCCCCAGGCCACCTCGGACACCTTCTTCCACGCGCTGCTCACCAGCCAGCAGTTCAACGCCCTCTACGACCGGCTGGTGACCGCCCTCGGCACCATCAATTTCTTCCTGTTTGAGAGAAAGGACTACATCGTCACCATGCTGCCGCGCCAGCTGGTGCCTAAGGGGAAGCCGGACTTCGAGTTAGTGATCTCCTTGTACCAGGAGTTCCTGCAGGACCAGTACCAGGGCGTGGGAATCAGTGATATCGTTCCCACCGAACAGGTTCGGCAGGGTTACCTTCAGGCCCTCAAAGCGTTAGCCATCTCCCAGAATTCTCTGGAGAAGGCGCCCTGCTATTACGGGGAGCTGGGAATTTTGCGCTTCTTCTTCGATCACTCCAGCCAGGTGGACTTCACCCCCCTGCTGCACCTGTACAAGGAGTACATACAGCCCATCATCGACTACGACAACCGCCACAGCGGGGACCTTCTCCCCACGCTGACAGCCTACACCACCTACTGCGCCTCGCCGTCCGCCATCTGCAATGCGCTGTTCATCCACAAGAACACCCTGTACGCGCGACTGAACAAAATTTCCCAGATACTGGGGAAAAATTTGTCCGACAGCGAGACCGTGTTCAACCTGTCACTGGGGTTAAAGATTCAGACCCTGATTCAGACGGGAATCCTGGGCAGTGAGCTGGATCCGTGAGAAAACAAACAGCCAAAGGGGCTGTCGCACTAAGTGAAAATTAGTGCGGCAGCACTTTTTTGTAAAAATTTAAGAGCCCGGCTTCGAAAAGTCGGGCTCTTGGTGTAAAATTAATGTATGACCAAACACATTAAATTACAGAAAGATTATACCGCATCTTGTCTGTACTATCAAATCAAACTTCCTTTGGATATCGAAAAAAACATTCCATCAGATGATTCGGTCCGCCTGCTGAGTGCTTTTGTGGAGGGAATGGAGCTCTCAGATCTTTATAATACTTATGGAAAGATCAAAAAAGATCAGGTTTCACCGAGACAGCTGTTGAAAATCGTTATCTATGCAGGAATGAACCGAATCTATTCCAGTCATGATATCGAGAAATCGTGTAGACGAGATATCAATTTTATGTATCTTCTGGAAGGAAAGCCGTCTCCGGATCATGCGACTATTGCGCGGTTCATCTCACTGCATCTGTCCCAATGTTCCTCAAACATTCTCGCAGAAGTTTCAAATATCTTATACGAATTAGGGGAAATTTCTGGAAGACATATATTTATTGACGGCACAAAAATTGAGTCAGTTTCTAACAGATATACATTTGTCTGGAAAAAGGCTGTTACCAAAAATCAGTCAAAGCTGTTTGCAAAAATCACAGAACTAATTGCTGAGTGTGAAGAAATGTATGGATTGAAGCTAGTATATCAGGACAGTATTTCTCTTCATTCACTAAAACGTATACGAAAAAAGCTTTATGCGATAAAAGAATCGGAAGGCATTACTTTTGTTCATGGTATTGGCAGAAGAAAAAGTGCGATACAAAAATCGATCGAATCGTTGGAAACGTACATTGAAAAACTAAAAGAATACACACATAAGCTGTACACCTGTGGAGAGAGGAACAGTTATTCTAAAACGGATCCTGATGCAACCTTTATGAGAATGAAGGAAGATCACATGCTGAATGGTCAGCTTAAACCAGCTTATAATTTACAGCATGGAGTTGATTCGGAATATATCACTTGGCTCACAGTAAACCCAAATCCAACAGATACCAAAACCCTGATCCCATTTTTGAAAGATATGGAACAGAACCTGAGATTCAAGTACACAGAGATAGTTGCTGATGCTGGTTATGAAAGCGAGGAGAATTATCTTTTTATTGAGACCAATGGGCAGACGGCATTCATCAAGCCAAATAACTATGAAATCTCAAAAAAGCGTAGGTTCAAAACAGATATTGGGAAAATGGAGAACATGGACTACGATAAGGAGAATGATTTTTATATATGTAAGAACAATCAAAAATTGACAGTCCAGTATGAAAAGAAGGGAAAAACGGCAACCGGCTATAGAAGAACAACAACTGTCTATAAATGTTCCGACTGCAGTGGTTGTCCTTATAAAACGGATTGCATTAAAGGCAATAATTGCAAAACATCAATGGAACAGCGTAATAAAAGACTGTATGTTTCAAAAACCATGAAGCAGAAACGAGCAGAAGATCTTGAACGTATAACCAGCCCATACGGAATTCAGCTCCGAGTAAATCGAAGTATACAAGCAGAGGGATCCTTCGCTTCTGTAAAACAGGATATGGAATTTAGACGATATATGTACCGCGGAAAAGAAAACGTCACTGCACAAAGCGTCATTCTTGCAATCGCACACAATATCAATAAACTTCATAATAAAATACAGACTGAAAAGACAGGACAGCATCTGTTTAAGCTGAAAGAAACAGCGTAAATTTTGATAATTCAAAAAAGAAAAGAAATCCCAGGCGTTCTTCAAGGAAGGTCTGGGTAAGTATGCTCAAAATCAACAACGGGTAGGGAAAAGATCTAAATCTAAACGTTTTTCCTTAAAATAAAAGGGTTGCAGTAGCGATTTTTAAATCGTTACTGCAACACATCCTTTCCTTTTCTATCTATCTCACTCAAACCCTAAACGACTGATCCTTAATCCCTCTCATGGACACATGGGAGCAGCACAGCTTCTCGTACATCCTCCACTGCTCATCCACCGACTCCCCCACCGTGTTAAAGTAGTCTCTCACCACGTCCCGCGCGTAGTCATGGGCCACAAAGTGGCCGTCGTCCTCCGCCAGATGGTCCACGGACTCTGCGCCCGTACCCGCGTCCGCGAATGCATACTTCTCCAGAAATTGTCCGGCCTCCTCCCTGGTCCAGACGCTGTCCCAGCGGTTTCTGGTGGCCTCCAGCTTGCCGTAGCCGGAGATCTCGCAGTACCTGTGCCACAGGGGCATGAGACTGGCCAGCTGGGTGTCGATCCCCGCGTTCTTGAAAATGATCTCCCGCTCGAAATCCGTCAGCTTCTCCACCGAGTTTTCAAAGCTCATGGAGATGGCGTGGCGGGCCGAGCCCTCGCCGAAGGCGTTGGAGGTGGAGAACTGGGAGACGATGGACATCTCCGGCCAGCAGGTGTCGATCATGGTCTGGAGCCGCTTCTCAAAGTAGGTTAAATGGCCCGGCTCCATCTCGTGGCCCACATACTCCACCACCTTCTCCACCGTCCATGGGTACAGAAGGTTAAAGTTGCGCTCGTACTCGATGTGATTGTAATCGTACCCGAACAGGATGGATAGAAATACCATGTCCTTGCTCGGCAGCTCACGCACCCGCACCCTGGGCATGCTGTTGCCGGTAACGTCCATGCGCTTCACCGCGATGTCGTGGAAGACCTGGGTGGAGGTTTTTATCACGGACAGCAGATTCTCCGGCGGAATCGCAAGCTTTTTGCGGAACTCTGCGATCTTCTCCTGCACGGTTCCCGTGCCTGGGAGTGCCTGGTCAAGCTCGTCCAAAATATCGTCAAATTTCTTGTAGTCACAGGCGGGCGCCACCAGACAGTACAGCCCGTCGGTCATCTGGTCAAAGGAGAAGTGCTCCCCCGCCAGCATCCGCGTGCGCACGTTTAGGTTCCCCACGTGGTCGATCAGGTAATCCACCCGCTGCCACTCTTTTTCTGGAGCGCTCTCCCGGTACCGCTTCAGACTGTAGAGCAGGTTCTCCGACTCGTCCAAAATATTTTCCAGCGACTTCCCGTGCTTCATATCCCCGATCTCATAGTCGGGAATAATCTTATACTCCCGAGAATAGCGCATGCTGGTCCTTCTCCAGAACGGCCCCTCGGTGTACCACTGTAAATCCCACGCGTCGTAGCGCGTCTTGCACAGGGTCAAATCCACCAACTGCTGGGCCATTGCATTCAGTGCTGCTTCTGCCACAATGTACCTCCTTTATCTGCCAAAATGCGCGGCGATTTCCCCGCCGGTCGCAACCCAAACATCATCCGCCTTCTTGAGCTCCTCAAGCAGCGCCTCCAACATGAAAATACGCCCCTGCTCCCCGATGGCCTGGGGATCCAGCTGCAGGTTGAACAGTGTTCCGAACCGCCGCGCGCCCTTAAGCTCATAGAGCCAGTTTTTCAGCACGTCGTCCATCCGCGCGCTGCGGGACTGTCCCGGAGGGATCGGCGGATCAAAGGTGAACACAAAGTAGGGCAGGTCGAACAGCTCCCAGTGGATGGGCAGCTCCAACAGCCCGGAAATTTCCCGCACGTAGGGCACGTCATCGTCCGACAGGGAGCTGGAGTAGGTGAAGCCCAGCTCCTTCGCGATCGTGAGCGTCTCCTCACTGATCTCCCCCTCCGGCATCCGAAAGCCCAGGGGCGCCTTCCCGGCCGCCTCTGTCAGAAGCTCCCTGGCCTCCATAAGCGCCTCCCGCTGCTCGTCGGCCGTCATGTGGGCCAGAATCTCGTGGTTGTTTCCGTGGCAGCCGATCTCATGCCCACGCGAAACGATGGAGGCAACCGCCTCCGGATAGCGCTTCACAACGGCTCCCGGTATAAAAAAGGTGGCCTTGACCTCATACCGGTCAAGCACCTCAAGCAGCTTGGGCAGCCCATAGCGGAGGCTGGTGCGCCCCAAGCGCAGAATGTCGCCCTCGTCCACGTTGACGTCCGGATAGTAGATCTTTCCAAAAAACTCGGCGTCCAGGTTCACGCTGATCATGGCTGCGCACGTCTTATTCTGCGGCCATGCCGTCTTCTCAATGAGCATCGTCATTCCCCTCCATCACTGCTTTATAGTAATTCGCGATCTCTATGCAGGGCGCGCACCACACATCCCGGTTGGAGGCCAGATACTCGCAGAAGCTGCGAAATACCACCGCCCGCCCCGGAGTCCCCGCAATCTGCGGGTGAAACGCCGTAGAACCGGAATTGCCCATGCGCACCATGCCCTCCACCTCGCGGATCCAGTTGGAGTACGCGTTCTCGTAGGGGGCGATGCGGGGCATCCCCACCAGCACGGCTGGGTAGGAGTGGAACACCGTCTGCACGTAGTCGTCCATCTGCTCATCCCGGCATGGAATGTTCACCGCATGGGTGGGCTCCCCCTCCACCTCGTACCAGCTGCATGCCTCGCCGCTGATTCCGGCGCTGGAGTACACAAAACCGCCCTCCGAGTAGATCCACCGCTCCGTCTCCGGAAGCAGCGCGCCCGTGGGCCGAAAGCCCACCGCCCTGCGCCCGGTATATTTTAAGAAAATCTCCTGGCAGCGCTCGATACGCTCCCGCTGCTCCTCGAAGGTCGCCCCATACTCCCCGGTGTGGTCCAGACCGTGATGTCCGATCTCATGCCCCAGGTCCAGAATCTTCTCCACCACATCCGGGTGCTCCATCACAATATTGGCCGGAATGAACCAGGTGGACTTTAAGGAGAACTCCTCCAGGATCTCAAGCACCCTGAGGGCACCCTTTTTCGTGCCGTACTGGCCGATGGAGGGCCCTTTGATGTAGCTGTCCCCGTTTGGCAGACACCGGGTTTTGTTGCGCCAGATGGTGTCGCCGTCCATGTCAAACCCTAAAGCAAATGCACTCTTCGCTCCGTTATGCCATCTCATATATTTACTCCTTTTGCAATCATATCTTTACTGTCGCCGGCCGCCTGGCGCCGGCCTTCCCTCCTACACCGGCGTCCTGCGCCCGCCGTTGGGCGCGAGCACCTGCCCAGTCACGTACTCGGAGGCGTCCGAGGCCAGATATAAAACCATATCCGCGATGTCCTCCGGCGTTCCGATTCTCCCCCAGGGGATGTCCCGCAGCTCGTCCTCCACGAATATGTCGAAGTCCGTCTCCTTCAGCATGGGTGTCTGGGTGGTGGGGACCGCGATGGCGTTGGCGTTAATGTGGTCCCCACCCAGCTCCTTGGCGATGGACTGGGTGAACCCGATGAGCCCCGCCTTGGCCGACGCGTAGTGGGAGCAGAACTCACAGCCGATGATCCCGGAGCCGGAGCTGATGTTGATGATCTTCCCGTGCTTCCTGGCCTTCATGTAGGGAATCACCTCTCGGCACAGATAGAACGGCGCGGTTAAATCCACCCGCAGCATCCGGTCCCAGTCCTCGTCCGTGATCTCCTCAAAGGGCAGGGAAACGCTCCCGATGCCCGCGTTGTTCACCAGAATGTCCACATCCCCGAAGACCTCCACCGTGGCCGCAACCAGTGCCTTCACCTGCTCCGGGTCCGCCACGTCGCAGTGGCGGTACTCTGCCACTCCGCCGTGATCGCGGATCTCCTTCACCGCGCTCTCCCCCCAGTCGTCGTGGACGTCGCAGATCATCACCTTCGCCCCAAACCGCCCCAGCGCCAGAGCCGTGGCCCGGCCGATCCCACGGCCTCCCCCGGTCACGATGGCGGGCTTTCCAGCAATCTTTAAATAATCGTACTCCATAATCTTCTCACGCTTCCTTTCTCAACAAAACGTCACATCCAGGCACCGCCGTTGGGGCAGAGCACCTGTCCGGTGATATACTCCGCGGCCTCGGACACCAGGAATACAATGGCGGACGCCTGATCCTTGGGCGTGCCCACCCTGTACCAGGGAAGCCCCTTGGTCTCATCCTCCCAGGAGCGCCCAGGAAGGTGCGCCATACGGGTATCCGTAAGTCCAGTACCCAGCACGTTGACGTTGATCCGGTGCTTTGCCAGCTCCTGGGACAATTCCTTCGCCAGGCCGATCATGCCCGCCTTGGAGGCCGCGTAGTGGGGATCCGAGAAGTCATACCCCAGCGCCGCGCCGGAGCTGACCATGCAGATCTTTCCGTGCTGCTTCTTCACCATGTAGGGCAGAACCTCGTTGGTGAACATGTAGGCGCCGGTCAGGTTGATCCTAATCAGCCGGTCCCACTCCTCGTAGGTCATCACATCAAAGGTCTTTCCGCCCCCGAACCCGGCCGCGTTATTGACCAGAATATCCACATTTCCGAAGGTATCCACCGTCTTTTTTATGGTCTCTTTTATCTCCTCAAGCTTCGTCACGTCGCACCGATTATAGACCGCCGCGCCGCCGCGCTCTGTAATCTCCTCCGCCACCTTTTTGGCGCTGTCCCCCTCGATATCACAGACCATCACGTTCGCCCCCAAATCCGCCAGCATGATGGCGGTGGCCCGCCCGATTCCGTTGCCGGATCCGGTCACGATGGCCGTCTGGCCCTCAAAGCCAAAATAGTCGAACATGGCCCTCTGTACGCTCTCTCTCATGCAAAATCCCTCTCTTCCCTCTATTTTTTCGTCTTGCCCAGGTAGGCAGCCACGATGGACTCATCCGCTGCCAGCTCTGCGCCGGTTCCTGTCTTCACAATCTGCCCCTGCTCCAGCACACAGGCGTGGTGGGCGATGGACAATGCCTTGCGGGCATTCTGCTCCACCAGAAGCACGGAAATCCCCTCATTGTTGATCTGTTTGATGATGGACATGATGTCGTTCACAATGAGCGGCGCCAGCCCCAGGGACGGCTCGTCAAGAAGCAGCACCTTGGGGTTTGACATCAGCCCCCGGGCAATGGCTAGCATCTGCTGCTCGCCGCCGGACATGGTGCCCGCCCGCTGCCTTCTGCGCTCCTCAAGGCGTGGGAACATGGCAAAGGAGCGCTCGACCCCAGCCGCCCGGTTTCTGCTGGTGTAGCCGCCGAGGAGCAGGTTCTCCTCCACCGTCAGGTTCGGAAAAATCCAGCGCCCCTCCGGAACCAGGGACACCCCCGACTCCACCACCCGGTACGCCGCAGACTCCATCTTCTTATCGTTTAAGTAAACCTCCCCACACTGGGGCTTTAAAAGCCCTGCGATGCACTTCATGAGGGAAGATTTTCCGGCCCCGTTGGCCCCCACGATCGCCATGATTTCGCCCTTTTGGAGCTCAAAGCTGACGTTGCGGATTGCCTGGATTTTGTCGTATGAAAAACTGAGATTCTCCACTCTGAGCATTATTCATCCACCCCCAAATACGCGGAGATCACGTCCGGATTATTCTGTATCTCCTCCGGTCTCCCCTCCGCTAAGAGGGTGCCGAAGTTGAGCACGGAAATCTGGTCGCAGATCGCCATAATCACATCCATGTGGTGGTCGATGATCACCACGGTCACATCCTTCTTGTCCCGGATCTCCCGGATAAATTCTGACAGCTTGGCGCTCTCCTCCTCGTTCATGCCCGCCGCCGGCTCGTCAAGAAGAATCACCTTGGGGCAGGTCGCCAGCGCCCGGGCAATCTCCAGGCGGCGTTGCATGCCGTAGGGCAGGTTGTTGGCCTTCTGATCCCTCTGGTCCGACAGCCCAACCTCCGCGAGCAGCTGGTCGCAGAATGCCCGGCTCTCCCGCTCCTGGGCTTGGCACTTCTTCGTACGCAGAATCCCGTCGAGGAGGCTGTAGGTGATATTTTTCTGGCACGCGGTCATCAGATTGTCGTAGACCGTCAGGTCGCCGAACAGGCGGATGTTCTGGAAAGTCCGAGCGATGCCTCTGACCGCAATCTCGTGGGTGGGAAGCCCGTTGATCTTCTCCCCCTCAAACAGCACCGTGCCCTCCGTGCAGTCGTAGACGCCCGTGATCATGTTAAACAGCGTGGTCTTGCCCGCTCCGTTGGGGCCGATGATCCCGTAGATGCTGCCCTCAGGCACATTGATCGTTATATTGTTGGATGCCGTGATACCACCAAAACGCTTCACGACGTTCTGTAGCTGCAAAATAAACTTCTGCTGCGCCATGCGTTATCGCTCCTTCCATCTCTTTTTCGCGCTGCCCGCAAGGTTTTTAAGTCCCTGCACGCTGAATTCCTTGGTTCCCATGAGGCCCGAGGGCTTAAAGATGATCACCAGGACCACAAGCAGGCCGTAGAACACCATGCGCCACTCCTGAACGGAGCCGAAGCGCAGAATTTCCGGCAAGGGCACCAGGATCATGGAGGCAATGATGGTTCCGGTCAAGCTGCCACAGCCGCCCAGGATTACAGTCATCACCAGCTCGTCGGACTTCACCATGTTGAACATGGTGGGATTTAAATAGTGCATGTAGTGGGCCAGCAGCGCCCCGGAGATCCCGCAGAGCGCACAGCTGATTCCCATCGCCAGCATCTTGTAGTTTGCCACGTTCGCGCCGATTGACGCGGTGGCAAGCTCCTCCTCCCGCACCGCGATGCAGTTGCGCCCGTGCTTGGAGCGGAGGAAATTGCGCAGTCCCCAGACGATCACCACTAGGAAGCTGAGCACAACCGGAAACGTGGCCCCCTTGGGCACGTCCGTCAGGCCTCTGGCACCGCCGGTGAGGTCCGGAAGGTTCTCGATGATCAGTTTTGTCACCTCGCCGATTCCCAGGGTGGCGATGACAAAGTAGTCGCCCTTCAGCTTGAGCGTGGGGTAGCCGATGATGAGCCCGATGGCCAGGGCCGTAAACATGCCGCAGAACACGCCCACCAGGATCGGAACGTGGAAGGTCTTTGTGATCAGCGCCGAAGTGTAGGCGCCGATGGCCATAAACCCTGCGTGCCCCATGGAAAACAGTCCCGTAAATCCGGTCAGTATGGAAACGCCAAGAATTGCTATCATGTAGATACCGGTCAGTGTCGCAACACCCATCCAATAATTCATTTCCACACCTCCCTTATGCCTTGTCTTCCGTGGCCTTGCCCATCAGCCCGGACGGGCGGACAAACAGTACGATCACGAGCAGCGCGTATGCAAAGATATCGCGCATGGACGAGGAAATATAGCTGGAGATCAGCGTCTCACCGATGCCCAGTATGATCGCCCCCAGCACCGCGCCGGGGATGCTTCCCAGGCCGCCGAACACAGAGCTAATAAACGCCTTGTTGGTCATGGCGGTTCCCAAGGTGGGGAACGCCGTGTACTTGGCGCCCAGAAGCGCTCCGGCCAGCCCCGCCAAGGATCCCGCAATTAAGAACACCAGAAGAATTAGCTTCTGCACGTTCACGCCCATGAGGGACGTGGCGTCGAGGTCGAAGGAGGCGCCCCGGATGGCCAGCCCGGCCCGGGACTTGCGGATAAACAGCTCCACCAGCACCAGCGCCGTGAAGTTCACTACAAAGATGATCAGGTCCACCTGCCCGACGCTGGCGCCGAACAGGTTGATGGACTCGTTGGAAAAGTTAACCGGATAAACTCTGAACCGGCTGCTGAAGCTGATGATGATCAGGTTCTCGCACATGGTGGAGATTCCTAGGCCAGTGATCAGGAGATAGATGCGGCGCGCCTTTTTCTTTAACAGCGGGCGGTACCCCAGTATCTCGATGAGCATGGCCAGACCGCCGGCCGCCAGCACGGCGATGATAATTCCCAAATAGAGGTTCTGCACCAGGTTGGACAGGAAGAAGAATGCGCAGAACGCACCGATCGTGACCGTGATGCTGTGGGCAAAGTTGGTAAAATTCAGTAGACTGTAGATCAGTGAGTAGCCCACCGCCATCAGCGCGTAAATGCTGCCGATCGACAATCCGTTAATTAACTGTTGAAAAAGCAAAAATCTTCCCTCCCTTCTAGTCCATGCGGTACTCGTCGAGTTTTACAAAGTCCGTTCCCTGAATCTGGAAGATCGAGGCGGTGCGGACCGGGTTATGTGTTGTGGGATCGATGGAGACCACGCTGGTCAGGCAGGGCACGTCCTTGGCGTTCTCCATGGCGTCGCAGATCTTCTCCGGGGTCGCCTCGCCTGCGGTCTCTATGGCGTATTTGATCAGCTCAAAGCAGTCGTAAGCCAGGTATGCGTCGGTTCCGCCCTTGTCCGGATCCATGTTCCACTTCTCCTGGAAGGCGTTCTTGAACTCCTGCAGACTCTCGTCGTTTACGTCCATGGCGCAGGGGAATATGGCCTCCTGAACCTCGTCCTTTGCGATTTCAAACAGGTCCTGCATCATCCACGCATCCACGCCCAAAAACGGAACATCGATTCCCAGCGCTCTGGCCTGCTTTGCGATCAGGCCCACCTCCTTGTAGTTGGCCGGGATCATCAGTGCGTCAAAGTCCCCCAGCTCCTTGATCTTTGAGAGCTGCGCTCTGAAGTCCACGTCGCCGGTCTTGTAGGCCTCCTTGATCATCACCTTGCCGCCCTTGGACTCGAAGGACTCGGTGAAGTTCTGGGTGATTCCCAGGGAGTACTCGCTGCTGATCTCATACAGGATCGCCACCTTCTCAAATCCCAGCTTGTCCTTGGCGTAGCCGCCCATGATGTCGCCCAACTGCGGGTCGGACAGGCAGATTCTGAACGCGTAGGGGCGAACGGAGCCGTCCTCCTCGCGCTGGGTCACCTTGTAGTTGGTGCCGGTGGTGGTGATGTGGGGGACCTTGTACTCCTCGCACACCTCGTCCAGCGCGATTGCGCCGGACGAGGAATCCGGTCCGATGAAGGCCACAACGCCGTCATTCTGAAGGGCCTTGCGGGCCGCGTTGGTGGTCTCCACGGCGTCCCCGCGGTTGTCATAAATTTTTAGCTCAATCTGCTTGCCGATGATTCCGCCGTTGGCGTTGGTCTCCTCCACCAGCATCTTTAAGGTGTTGGACTCCACCTCACCCCACAGTGCGGACTCGCCGGTCAGCGGTCCGATGTAACCTAAGATAATCTTGTTCTCATCCTTCTTGCTCCCCCCACACGCGCTCACCGATAGGGCCATCATTGCTGCCAGTGCCATTGCTGTCAGTCTCTTAAATTTTTTTTGCATAATCTGTTTCCTTCCTCCTTTGAAAAATTAAATTTTATAAGGGATTGGTAACCCTTTATGTTTCCGGCATTTCCCATGGATATAATAGACTTTTGTCTGTTTTCCCTGCCCTGTTTTCAGATTTTTTTGTATATCTGTACTAATTTTTAATTATAATCGAATATATAATATTTACAATCGTACAAAAATCCATATTTAAAAATGACCTTTTGTACTTTCGTTCAAACCGCCGAATTAATGTATTAACTTTACCTATTGTGCTAATTCAAACATGTTCCGGCTGTTGTCCCCGCTGCAGTTCCTGATGCTTCTGTGGCTGAACCGCCTCCGCAGGCTGTCAGTGACATCATAGCCGCCATAGCCAGTGCTAACATTCTCAGATGGTTTTTCTTCATAATCGTGTCCTCCTCTTTTCTAAAGCAGACGATTCATCCTGCAGCTCCGGATTCTTCCCCAGAAATGCAAAAGAGCATACGATGGGTATTTGCTACGCCTTCGCATGCTCTCGTCTTACTTTTTTATTGAGTCTGAGTATAATCACTTTTCTGGTTCATGTCAAACTTCTGTTTTTTCGGTCATCATTTTTTCTTATAGAACAATTCACAAAAAACTATAGTTTTTTTAATATCGCTCATTTTTATTGCTTTTTAACAATTCAACGTCTTAAAGTTGCAAATTAGCTTTATTATATGATGTTGGGGTCAAAAGCCTCGAATTCATGATCTGTATACTTAATCATGTAGTTACTTGTCACATTGTCCACCACATATTGTATGACATTTTGACAAAATTACCTTTTGACCCCGACATCATTATATTAAGTTCATTTTCTATGAAACCTAAAGTAGTGAGTGCCCGAAAAATGGCCGCACTTCAGCTTTAAAAATTTATAAATTTCATTATACAGCAATAATATGCATTTTCATCTTCCATTTATTTCCATGCCCTATTCTCATTTCTTTCTCTCTCGTGGGACATTTCCGTCCCGCAGCGCGGTATTTTACCGGCGGTTTTGCCCTCCTGCCGCCCGCTTTGCGCCGGGCCTGCATGAAAATACTTCAAAAGTCCGGCCCCCCTGTCCCACATACCCCTTGCCCCCATCTCCCTATGCAGTTATAATGATACTGTCAGAAATTTTTTTTCTAAGGAGGCCGCATCATGGGAAAAACGGTGCCCATTCAGAACGTATATTGCTCCAACCAGGATTACCGCAAAATCTGCAGCATCGACACGGAGGTCATTGACACCCCAACCGCGCCTCTCATCCACCAGATGTCCCGCTTTTGGTTGATCAACGAGGGCCAGGGCGTCCTGAAGCTCCAGGACCGGGAGTACAAGCTTCTGCCCGGCACCATCGTGTCCATCCTGCCCTGGCAGATCTCCGACGTGATCCAGGTGGACGCGCCGCTCCAGTACTACCTCCTGGCCTACTACTTCGACAACATCAACTCCATCATCAAGTCCGTGTACAATGCGGACAGCAAGCCTGTGAGCCTGATCGAGGAGATGACGGCCACCCCGGTGGTCCACTGCGACGAGGGCGAGTACGAGGCCATCCGCACCATCTTTGAGCAGCTGCGCACGGAGATGGGCGTGGAGTCCGTAAGTCCCGCGGACAGCGGTGACGAGTTCCACACTCTGTACTTAAAAAACAAGCTGGTGGAGCTGATCGTGCTGTTCTGCCGTGCCACAGAGCGCAGCCGGGTCGCTTCCCCGCCCGCCCGCGCGGAGATCCACAAGAGCGATGTCCTCCACTACATGTACAACCACCTGAGCGAGAAGCTGACGCTGTCCAACCTGTCCAAGCTGTTTTTCATGAGTGAGTCGTCCATCAGCAACTACATCACCCTGACCACCGGCCTGTCCTTCTTCGACCTGTTGAACGAGATGCGCGTGGGCAAGACCATCAATTTCCTGCTCTACACCAACCTGACCATGGAGGAGCTGGCGGAGATTCTGGGCTTCGTGGACAGCTCCCACATCAGCAAGGTGTTTGCCGCCCGGATCGGCATGAAGGCCAATGATTTCCGGAAAACCTACCAGAACGTGTACGAGATGTGCAACATCAAGATGACGAGGGATGCCTACGACATCGTGGCCTACATATACCGCAACTACGCCGAGGACTTGACGCCCCAGAACACGGCGGACCGTTTTCACATCTCCATCAAGGAGCTAAACACCATCCTGCTGTACCAGGTGGAGAAGAACTTCCCCGACTTCCTCAACTTTGTTCGCGTCAACCGGGCCTCGGAGCTCTTAAAAAACACCGACCAGACAATCACACAGATTGCCATCGACGTGGGCTTCAACAACGCCAAGACCCTGACCCGCAACTTCCTGCGCTACCGGACCATGACCCCGGGGGTCTTTCGCCAGAACATCGGGCTTCAGGACAACACACTGTAAGCAAAGTCAAAAAAGCGCGGATGCGCATGACGGCTGACCGACACCCATAAGAGGTGCCGGACACAGCCTTCACGCGCATCCGCGCTTTTTATTGGTTTTTTAGTTGATCTTTATGCCACTGCAATGTCACAACACAATCAGCACATAAATCCAGTGGGCCGCGATGCCCGCCACCAGACCGCCGATGGTGTGGCTGAATATGGCCTTTCCGGTCATGTCGCTGCAGTGCAGACTGTCCATCATCGCCACGTGGGTGCTCAGATATCCGCTCCAGCACATACACATGGCGGTGAATACCGCAATGTCGTTGCCCACGGCAAGTCCGCTCCGGATCATGGGCAGAATCAGTCCGATGGACGCGCCCGCCGCCCCCAGGGCCGTCACGGGAACCGCGATGGCCTCCGGGCTGGTGAACCCGAACAGCGGCTTTAACACCGGATTGAGCTTCGCGCCCACCCAGGGAAGAAACGCGATCCCCTCGTAGGCCGCCCCCGTGTAGGCGCCCCCGCGCCCGCTCCGTTGGTCAGCATGAGCACCATAGTGCAGATGATGAGCACGCCGGGGATGATGGTGAGTCCCATCTGAACGCCGCTGTTTCCGCCGTCCAGCATGGCCTGCATAAACCGGGCGCTTATATTTCCCTCGCGCACCTTCCGGTATTTGCGGATGTCCACCACCTCGTCCCCGTCACAGTGGCAGTACTCCTCCGTCCCATAGCGCTTCTTTGTAAAATGCAACATCAGGCGCACGCTCACGATGCTGCCAACAATGGCCCCCAGATTTCCGATCAGGGCGGCCTTTATAAAGTCCGCCCCGCCGGGACCCTGCAGCCCGATCATGTACGTGGTGATAATCATCCCCATGCCGAAGGATGTCCCTAGGTTGGTCAGGGCCGGCAGCTGGTACTTCTTAAAGAAGCACCGGAAGCCCGAATCGTCGGCCAGCGTGAGAATCGCCGGGTTGTCTGACAGATAGGTGGCCAAAACCCCCAGGATACTGGCGCCCGGCAGGTGATAGAGCGGCTCCATTAAGGAGCTCAGCAGGCGGTTGATCAGGGCCACCACCCCGAACTCCGTCAAAAGCCCCGAAATCGCCCCCGCCAGCACCGCGATCGCCATAATGTAAAAAACCGTATCCTGAAGCAGCCGGTAAGCAGTGTTCATCATGGTGTTCACCATGTTCACCGCCCCCATTCTGCTCCCCATAACAGCGAAAAATGACGCGAAAACTCCGATAAAAACAATGCTCTCCCAGCCCACAGCCGGCACATAGCCGTTAATAGCCGGCGCGTCCTCCCGCCCACCGCACTTCTTCAAAAGATACCCGCTCATCGTCTTATTTCATCACTCCCAGCCCCTTGGCTACGATCGAGATAAAGTCCTGAACATTAGTGACAATCGTGGTTGCCGACAGACTTCCGCGGTCTAACAGCTTGTTCACCACGAACTCATCCGCATCCACCGTGTATAGGTACACCGGCCGGATCTCGCCGTCTGGCATCACGCGGAAGGACGGGGTCATGTTTCCGGTGGCGATGGTGTGAAGCATGGTCGCCAGGCAGATCACCGTGGTGGACTTTTTCACCAGGTTTCTCATCTCGCTCTGTCCCTTGTACGCGTCACCGATCACCTCAGGCATCGGGCCGTCGTCGCGGATGGAGCCGGTCAGCACGAAGGGCACGTTGTTCTTCACGCAACTGTAGATGATTCCGTTGTCGATCTTGTAGTCCTCGATGAACTGCGGGATCGAGCCGCTGCGGCGCACCTTGTTGATTACGTCCAGGTGGTTGTAGTGGCCGTTCGGCTGAGACTTCTGGGTGTAGATGTCCTGGCCCAGCGCCGTGTGTAACAGCGCGCCCTCCAGATCGTGGGTCGCCAGGGCGTTGCCCGCCATCAGGCCGTGGGCGTAGCCGTTCTCAACCAGTGCCTGCATCGCCGCGCGGGCGTCGTAGTCGAAGGAGAAGGCCGGGCCCATCACCCACACGATATTTCCGTGCTCGCGCTCGTGGCGCAGCAGCTCAAATAAGTTGTCGTAATCCCGCGCGTAGGAGGTCTCGCGGCTTCTTCCCTGACGGAACACGAACTGGTCATCCATCTCGTCCCCCTCAGCCGTAAAGCCGTTACAGTGCATGTAGATGCCCTCCTCGCACTTCTCGCTGCGGCCCAGGATGACCTTGTCGCCCTTCTTTAGGTTGCGGTTCTCCACCACCTCCAGATGGCCGTCGTCGCAGATGACCACGCTGGAGTCCATGCGGCTCTCCTCGGCCAGAACCCACTTGCCGTCGATCTTGAAGTACTCGGGGTACATGGAGGTGCTGTGGAAGTACTCCGGCGATCTCCTCAACCTCCTTGCGGGTGTAAAAATTGCCGATGGGCTTGGTGGGGTTTGAAAACGCCGGGTCCTCAGGATCCACCAGCACCTGGGTGACCACGCTGACCACCGCGCCGTTCATCCCCCTCTTTCGCATGCTCTGCTGAAGGGCCTGCTGCAGGTGGTACCCGATAAAGCCCTGGGACATGGCCCCGCACTCCGCAAAGGGCATGTAGGGGGTGTGGGGGCCGTTTGCGGCCGCATAGTTCATCGCAGAATTGATGATCCCCACTTGGGGACCGTTTCCGTGGCCCACGATCAACTCGTGCCCCTCAGCCGCCAGCTCTACGATGGTCTCCGCCGCAATCTTTACCTGTTTTAACTGCTCCGTGGGTGTGTTTCCCAGCGCGTTTCCCCCAAGCGCCACCGCGATCCGTTTTTTGCTGCGATTCATAATCCCCTTGTATGATGTTTCCAGAAGCTAAATCAACATTTTCCTTTCTTTTTGATTCTGTGGTTCAATACTTTCAGATACTGTGGGACTTTTGATGATTTCCTGTAGCTCAGACTACTTTATAGGAGTGTATTGCCGCTACCTTTATCTGAATTGTTTATCAGCTGGATGTGCCGGAGAACTTCTCCTGAGTACTAATTTCAATCAAGTCTACGATGATAATCGCTGGTGGATGCCACAGTATCAGGGAACCGAAAGGAGGGTTTCACTATTTCATTCTCCTTAGTTCAGGATATGAGCTCAGCAAATTTCCCTCTAATTGGAGTTTGTTTGTCTTGTCTCACACCTTTTCTTTTTCCCCTTTAAAAATGATAATTCTGTTTCAGATATTACAATAGCTACAAAAATCAATACAAACCCAGTAATCAGGCGTAGATTCAGGATTTCATGGAAAAAAAACACCCCAAACAAAACTCCAAATACCGATTCCAGGCTCAAAATCAAAGACGCACTGGACGGATTGGTATACTTCTGCCCCACATTTTGCAGCAACAGAGAAAGTGCCGTACAAGCCAGAGCCAGATATAACACACCTCCTACCGTTCCACCTGTCCATTCGATCGATGCCGGTAACCCTGTTGCCAGTGTAACAATCCAAGAAAATACTGCGCTGAAACCAAACTGTAGAATTGTAATCAGAATCGGATCTTTCCCTCTTCCACATGTTGCAACTGATGCAATATGTGCTGCGAACAGCACTGCACTTAATAAAGCTAAAGCATCTCCTTTCGTTACTGTCCCGCCTTCCGTCAGAGATGCTGCCAAAATCCCTGCCGTACACAAAATTGCAGCATAGATATTATACCTACTTGGTTTCTTTCTTTCAACCATCCACATCATAAACGGTACAATAACACAATATGCTGATGATAAAAATGCGCTTTTACCAGGCATGGCAAAAATCACTCCGATCGTCTGGCTGCTGTAAGCCAGAAACAGACATAAGCCAATAATAAAACCATTTTTCATATAATCCCAGTTGAGCAAACGAAGCTTCTTATGAAAAATCAGCGCCAATGTCAGACAGCCAATGGTAAAGCGAAGGGCAAGAAGAAAAATCGACGGCAACGTGTCGGTCGAAGATTTGACCACTACCAGAGAACTTCCCCATACAATCGCTACCACCAGCAGCGCCAGTTTCGCCAGAATATCTGTATTCATGTGTTTCATGATATTTCCTCAATTACTTTCTAATGTCTGATTCAGATCCAGAAAAACCTCTTTTCCCGGTACTTCATCCGATACTTCAATTCTGTGTCTATCGGAACAGATCTTTGTTCCAACACCTTCTTCACATGCATGTTCTGCCTGTTTTAATGAAGTGATTACAGCAATTCGTCCCGGAAGCGTCTTTACAAAGTCCAGACATGCTTCCACTTTTGGCAGCATGCTTCCTTTGGCAAACTGTCCCTCAGCTATGTAATCTCTGGTCTCCTGCTCTGTCAGAGTTTTAAGTTCTCTCTGGTCCGGTTTATTAAAATTAATACAAACGCAATCAACAGCAGTCAGGATAATCAACATGTCTGCTTTCAGTTCCTGTGCAAGTTTCGAGCAAGACTTATCCTTGTCAATCACCGCATCTATTCCCTTTAGTCCATCCTGGTCCTCAACAACGGGGATTCCGCCACCTCCAACAGCGATAACCACCAGACCGCTCTGCACCATTCTTCGAATCGCACTCAACTCAATAATTCTCTGTGGACTTGGAGAAGGTACCACCCGGCGGTAACCACGCCCTGAATCTTCCACAAACCGATAGCCATTTTCTTTCTCGATTACTTCAGCCTCTTCCTTTGTATAAAAGCCGCCAATCGGTTTGGTATATTCCTGAAATGCCGGATCCTGCTGATCCACCAGCACCTGTGTAACCACACTGACTACCGTTCTGGAAATACCTTCTTCCAGAAACTCCTGCTGAAGAGCCTGCTGCAAGTGGTATCCAATAAACCCCTGAGACATAGCGCCGCATTCCGCAAATGGAATATTCGGAATCTTTGGTCCTGATTCAGATGCATAATTCATAGCAGAATTGATCATTCCTACCTGCGGCCCGTTTCCGTGGCCAATAATGATTTCATGGCCCTGTTTTACCAGACCTGCGATTGCCTTAGCCGCACCTTTTACTGCCTGAATCTGTTCAGCTGGTGAGTTGCCTAAAGCATTTCCGCCCAGGGCAACCACAATTCTCTTCTTTTTCATATATCAAAACACCCTTCCTCAGCAAAGAGTCGCATAAATCACCGCTTTAATTGTATGCATTCTGTTTTCTGCTTCATCAAATACAACTGACTGTCTGGATTCAAACACTTCATCTGTTACTTCCATCTCGTCGATACCGAATTTATCTGCAATATCTCTGCCGATCACAGTGTTTGTATCATGGAAAGACGGCAGGCAATGCATGAATATTGCACTTTTCTTTGCATTCTCCATCACCTGACGATTAACCTGATATTTCTGCAATAATTTAATTCTGGTCTCCCATACCTCATCCGGTTCACCCATGGATACCCAGATATCTGTATAGATTACATCTGCATTTCTTGTTCCGGCTTCTACGTCTTCGGTCAATGTAACGGTACATTCATTCTCTTCTGCAATCGCTCTTGCTTTTGCTACCAGTTCTTCATCCGGGAACAGTTCCTTCGGCGCACATGCAGTGAAATTCAGACCCATTTTTGCACAGGCAACCATCAGAGAATTACCCATATTGTTTCTCGCATCACCCATAAATACAAAGTTCAGTCCTTTTAATCTTCCGAATTTTTCCTCTATTGTTAACAGGTCTGCCAGCATCTGAGTCGGATGGAACTGATCTGTCAGACCGTTCCAGACCGGCACTCCTGCATATTCTGCTAGAGTTTCCACCAGTTTCTGGTCAAATCCACGATACTCGATGCCATCATACATTCTGCCAAGAACGCGAGCCGTATCAGCAATGCTCTCTTTCTTTCCCATCTGTGAACTGCCCGGATCCAGATAGGTCACTCCCATTCCAAGATCCATCCCAGCCACTTCAAAGGAACATCTGGTTCTGGTGGACGTTTTTTCAAACAATAACACAATGTTTTTACCTTCCAGATAACGATGAGGAACCCCGTTTCTCTTCATTCTCTTGAATTCAGCAGACAGATCCAGCAGGTAACGAATCTCCTCAGATGTGTAATCCAGTAATTTCAAATAATGTCTCCCACGAATATTTATAGCCATTTTGATACCCTCCTGTTTTTCATTTTTTATTTTTTATACTAATTACAGTTCAGCTCTGATCAGAGGCATGCTCATACATCTTGGACCGCCTCTTCCCCTGGACAATTCCGAGCTGGGAATTTCCAGCACTTGAATTCCTTTTTCTCTGAGCAAATTATTGGTAATATTATTTCTGTCATATGCAATGACCTTACCCGGTTCCACACATAATGTATTAGATCCGTCATTCCACTGCTCACGCTCTGATGCCACTCGATCAGCTCCTCCGCAATGAATCAACGTAATACGATCAAGTCCCATATGTGTAGCCAGCGCCACTGCCAGACCATTATCAAGTTCTGCCACCTGCAGCTCATCCGCTTTGTTTCCCCGACAAATCTCAAAAATTCTCGAGTTCTCAATAATTCCCGGGTATACCACAAACTTATCGTGATCTACCTGTGTCAGCACCGTATCGAGATGCATATAAGCTCTTACGCTTGGAATATCAATTGCCAGAATTGTCTCAATTTCAGAATTCTCATCTGCAAAAATTCGCTTTGCCAGCAACTCAATTGCTTCCGGAGTTGTCCGCTGAGATATCCCGACAGCAAGCACTCTGTTGCTTAAGTTCAGAATATCACCACCCTCAATACTGAATCGATCCTTACGATCATAATACTGAATTACCTGATTCCTGTAGTCCGGGTGATAATTCATGATATATTTTCCGTAGATTGTCTCCCGGTTTCTCGTCTTCGAATACATGTGGTTGATGCTGACTCCATTTCCCATGCTGGCAAACGGATCTCTGGTAAAGTACAGGTTCGGTATGGGATCCAGCACAAAACGGGCTCTGCTTCTTACTTTATCTACCAGCGGATTCTTCCCTTTCAAGCCCAGATCATCCCGATACACACCAGACATCGTCTTCAGAACCAGCTCTTTCTCGTTTTGGATCCCTTTCAGATACTCCTGCAGTGCAGCGGCCTCCTGATGCGCCTGTGCTCCAGCATCTACAATCAACTCCTTAATGAATTGCTCCTTGATTTCCGGATTCTCCTGCAATGTTTCTGCCATCAGATCTTCAAGATAGACCACATCTACATCATTTCCTCTTAAAATCCCAGCAAAAATATCATGTTCCTGCTGAGCCGTCTTCAAATATGGAATATCATCAAAGAGAAGACGTTCCAGTTCTCCCGGAATCAGTTTTTCCAGCTCTGCTCCCGGCCGATGGAGCATTACTCTTTTTAATTTTCCAATTTCATTTTTAACGCAAATTGGCATAAGTACCTCCTTACTTTTGCTTTGCAGTATTCTTGAACTGCTTTTCATATGTAAAGATTATCACAAGCAACCCTGTCAATTCGGACAAAACCCATCATTTTTTTTGTATTTTACGTCCTTCTGAAACGTCATTAAAATAATCGAGTAGGAGCTTCCTGTATACTTTAAAGAGTAAAGGGAATTGACCAAAAAGAATACCTCAAGTAAATTTAGATTATTACTGACCGGCCAGTTAGTAAAATCTAAAAAAACAAGAGGTATTCAAGATGAATGTTAAAGCAAGAAGAACAAAAAAACAAGTAAATATAGAAAATCAGGCAATTAACCTGAATTATTCACGGAACAATAGCATCAACTGCTGATATCCGCATAGTTACTGTATTTCAAACCTTTTCTATAAAGCCAAAAAAGAGCCTTCCCATATGATCACAGGAAAACTCCTTTCTTATTACACTATGTCTTTAAAACCTTTCAACAGGCTTTTTACTATCTCGCCATCTCACTCTGTGGTCCAGTCTGGTTATGGGCCTTGATAATGGTCTCGATCTCATCCAGGTTAGAGGATGGGAGATCGCCAGGAATAGTGTTTTTCACAGCTGCGGTAGCGTTTCCGAAAGCAACTGCCTTCTGGCAGTCACCACCGCTGCTTAACAAGCCATAAAGAGCGCCGGAAATATAGGCATCACCACTGCCGATACGATCTACTACTTCGATATCACGATATGGCTCTTCTTCATAGAATGTGTCTCTTGCAGCATCGTAGATCACAGAACCGAATGTATGGCGTTTCGGGCTATGTACGATACGCTGGGTGGAAGCTACTATAGAGATAGGATATTCTTTTGTAAAGCTCTTCATCATCTCTTTCGCACTGCCAGTTTTTAAGAAGGTCAGCCGTGCAGTATCTTCTGAGCAGAAGAAAATATCTACATAAGGAAGAATACGCTCAATACATTCTCTTGCTTCATCACCACTCCACAGATTTCCACGGAAGTTTACATCAAAAGAAACAAGAGTTCCTGCTTCCTTAAAACGCTTGATCATCTCAATTGTAGTCTCTCTGATCTTCTCACTGAGCGCCAGAGTAATACCTGTGGTATGGAAACATTTTGGAGCTGTGTATACCTCCTCCGGGATCTCATTAATATCCAGAGTAAAGAAGGAACTGTTCACACGGTCATAAATAACCTTTGGTTTTCTCGGATATGCACCGTTTTCATAGTAATAAATTCCCACACGGGCTGATGGAGAATGGTCATACATAAAAAAGTCATCGCTGACACCAAATGAACGGATCTTACCTTTCATAAAGCTGCCGATATCATGTGACGGAAGCTTGGAGATAACGCCTGTACGCAATCCTAAAAGAGATGCACCTACTGCTACGTTCAGTTCTGCACCGCCAACCTGCTTTACAAAGGTATCTCCTCTGGAAAGACGGTCATTATCTGGTGGTGACAGTCTTAAAAGAACCTGTCCTAATGTAAGCAGGTCAAAAGTTCTTCCTTTTATCTCACCCATTGTCATATCCTCCTGATGTTTTTAATGTTCTCCCGCAATCTTTCTGTGCCTGATTTTGTAAGAAGATTTTTTGCCAGTTGTGCCCAAATTTCTGAGGCATACGGGGTACGTACATCAATGAAGTTCGGGTGCGACTGGCGAAAAACCGGTCACAAAGGCAGGTACAGGAAAGACTCCGAAAGAACATTTTAAAGAAAAAGCCTGTCTGAAAATACATTCCAGGAACGATATTTCCAAACAGGCCTTTCGGTCTCTTATTTTTTAACTCTTAAAAAAGTAATTATCTCTGTACACGACCTGAGCCATCGCCGCCTGCTAAAGTCTCAACTTCTGCACGGGTTACCAGGTTGAAGTCGCCAGGGATTGTGTGCTTTAATGCGGAAGCTGCTACTGCAAATTCCAGAGCTGCCTTCATATCCTTGCCATCAGCCAGACCACAGATCAGACCACCTGCGAATGAGTCGCCGCCGCCTACACGGTCAACGATCGGAGCGATGTGGTACTTTCTGGAATGATAGAATTCACGGGTCTGTCCATCCATGATGCAAGCAGACCAGTCATTGTTGGAAGCGCTGTGGCTTTCACGTAAGGAGCTGATGATGTACTTGAATCCGAACTTATCAGCCATCTGGTTGAAGATATCAACGTATCCAGCTAATTCCAGTTCTCCGGAAGTAACATCAGTGTTGCCTGGCTTGAAGCCAAGAACCTTCTCTGCATCCTCTTCGTTACCGATGCAAACATCAACATACTGCATCAGGTTGGTCATAACCTTCTGAGCCTTTTCAGAAGACCACAGTTTCTTACGGAAGTTTAAGTCTACAGAAACAGTTACACCGTGAGCCTTAGCTGCCTTTAAAGCTGCTTCAGTCAGTTCGATAGCTGCATCGCTGACAGCTGGAGTAATACCGGTAAAGTGGAACCAGTCAGCATCAGCAAAGATTTCATCGAAGTTGAACTCATCTGCAGTTGCAGTAGAGATAGAGCTGTGTGCACGGTCATAAACTACGTTGGAAGCTCTCATTGCAGAACCGGTCTCTAAGAAGTAGATTCCCAGTCTCTCACCGCTTCTTGCGATGTGCTTTGTTCCTACATTGTATTTTCTTAAAGCTGCTACTGCACACTCACCGATTGGGTTAGCTGGTACTGCAGTAACAAACTGTACATCATGACCATAGTTAGCTAAAGATACTGCTACGTTAGCTTCGCCGCCGCCGTAGTTTACATCAAACTCATCTGCCTGGATAAATTTTTCATTATTTGGGGTAGATAATCTTAACATGATCTCGCCCATGGTAACAATCTTTGCCATTTTAATATTCTCCTTAAGATATGTGAAAATTTATTAATTTCCGTTCAAACCAGCGCATGGCTGAACTAGTATAATTATGCTCTTGCTGCTTCTACAGCCTTAACAAATTCCTGAGCCTTTGCAGTTACAGCTGCGAAGTCACCGGTCTTAGCGCCCTTTGTAAGGCTGCTTCCGGTACCAACTGCGTATGCACCAGCATGGATCCACTTATCAACGTTATCTACGTCAACACCGCCGGATGGCATGAACTCACCCTGTGGCAGAGGTCCCTTGAAAGAGCTGATAGCTGCAGGTCCTACGATATTTCCTGGGAAGATCTTGATTATATCGCATCCAGCTTCCATAGCGGTAATAGCTTCGCTTGGAGTCATAACGCCTGGCAGCATTGGTACTCTGTAACGGTTGCAAAGCTTGATGGTCTCTACATTTAAGCCTGGGCTTACGATGTAGTTAGCACCTGCTAAAATGCAAGCTCTTGCAGTCTCTGGATCCAGAACGGTACCAGCACCGATCACGATCTTGTCATTGTTTTTATACTTGTCAGCCATCTTCTTGATGAAGCCTACTGGATCTCCGTCATCCATGGTCATGGTCAGCTCGATAAAGTTGATGCCACCTGCGATAACAGCATCTACCACCTTCTCACCCTGCTCATAATTCTTTGCACGGATTACAGCAACCAGGCAGTCTTCTTTCAGTCTTGCTAAAACATGTTCTTTTTTCATTTTTCTTCTCCTTCTTTCGATGAGGTTCGTAAATACGAATCGTTTTCACATTTACGATTTATACTTAAATATTAATAGTTACCAACGGATTTGTCAACAGCAAAACAAATAAATTATTATCTTTTATCCTGTTTTATTTGCCTAAAAATCCCAAAAGCCTTGAAAGCAGTTTTGCCTTTTCAGAAACCAGGCGTCCAAGAGCATCATAATCCTCTGTAGGCTTATAAAGACTGGACATGCTGATGGCTCCTATCACATTGCCATCAGGGCCAAATACCGGGGCTCCCACGCATTCCATATGTTCTTCTAACTCCCTTGCATCAAAGGCATAACCAATTTCCTTTACCCGCTCTAACTCCTCCAGGAAATGAACTTTATCCTGTATGGTACGCCTGGTATGGGGACGGAAGTTGATCCGGTCTGCCAGGGCATCCCTCTCTTCCTGTTCCATATTTGCCATAATAGCCTTTCCAAGAGAGGTGCAGTACAACGGATTCTTGGTTCCAACAGTTGCTGTTGTGATAATAGGATTTTCCGGCTCAAATTTACAGATATAAACAATGGAATCATCTGAACGCACTCCAAAGAATACCGTCTTTCCCATCTCTTTTGCAAATGCTTTTAATACAGGATCTATTGTGCCGATAAAATCCAGATTATTTGTATAATTAATTCCTACACGATAAGCAGTCAGTCCAATGGTATAACGCTGCTTCTGCCCTTTTACCACATGGACCATACCCGTATGTGCCAGTGTTGTGATAATATCATAAGCACTGGTCTTTGGAAGCTCTAACTTCTCGCAGATCTCATCCAGTGTAATGCCGTCCGGCTTTTTGGAAACCATTTTCAGTATATCCACCGTGCGCAGCGTTGTCCGGTTTAATTTCATTTATGTTCCTCCTGCATCAGGTTTGTTAAACGTTTTGTATAAATCTGTACGTACAGCAGATTGTACGTATATATGTTTGTTGTACGTATATACGATTTCTTTCAGTATAGCGCATCTTGCAACAGATTACAAGATGTGCTTTTGTTTTCCCGGCGCAGTCAGAACAATTTCCACCACTATACCTACAGAGTTACGCCCTGCTTGAAGATAGCCATATCATGGAAGCCTGCTGCTTCTGATTTAACCTTGCGTCCGGAAGCAACTTCCAGTACATAATTTAACAGATCCTGCGCCAGTTCTTCTTTTGTCTTGTCTTCTACCATCTGTCCCGCATTGAAATCGATCCAATTTGACTTGTGTCCTGCAAGCTTAGAGTTGCTGGAGATCTTTACAGTTGGAACAGGGGAAGCAAATGGAGTTCCACGACCGGTAGTAAACAGTACCATATGGGCACCTGATACCGCCAGTGCAGTTGCTGCCACAAGATCGTTTCCAGGTGCACTGAGCAGATTTAATCCCTTTACCTTAACCGGCTCTGCATACTCTAATACACCCTTTACCAGGGAACTTCCTGATTTCTGGGTACAGCCTAAGGATTTGTCCTCCAGAGTAGAGATACCACCCTTCTTGTTGCCTGGAGATGGATTCTCATAAATAGTCTGGTTGTGGCTGGTAAAGTAGTTCTTAAAGTTGTTAATCAGGTCAACCGTCTTGTCAAAAAGCTCTGGTGTTGCGCAGCGGTTCATTAACAGAGTTTCTGCACCGAACATTTCAGGAACTTCTGTTAAAATAGTGGTTCCGCCCTTGCTTACTAACAGATCGGAAAAAGCACCTACTACAGGATTTGCAGTAATTCCGGAAAGTCCATCAGAACCACCACACTTCATACCAATGATCAGCTCACTTGCATCTATCTTCTCTCTTGAAAATGCATTTGCATAAGCCGCCAGTTCTTCCAGGATACCCATAGCGGTCTCCATCTCATCTTCTACATCCTGGCACTGTAAAAACTTCACCCTCTGCTCATCATACTCGCCAATATAATCCATTAATACAGGAATGTTGCTGTTCTCACAGCCCAGTCCTAATACCAGAACACCTGCCGCATTTGGATGATGGATCATATCTGCCAATACTTTTCTGGTATTTTCCTGGTCATCCCCCATCTGTGAACATCCATATGGATGCTGGAATGCAATCACATCTTCTACATTTCCGCCTACAAACTTCTTCGCAGCTGTTTCAAGAGCCTTTGCAATGGAGTTTACACAGCCAACAGTAGGAATGATCCAGATTTCATTACGGATACCGGCTTTTCCGTCTGCTCTGCGATAGCCGTCAAAGTATACATGCTCAGATGGCTCTACATCCTTACTTCCTTCTGGCCTATATTCATAAGAGAGAACATCCCCTAAAGCAGTCTTTACATTATGAACATGTACCCATGCACCTTTTTCAATGGCTTCTTTTGCGTAACCGATGCGGAAACCGTATTTTACTACTTCCTCTCCCTGGGCAATGGCGCGCAGCGCAAATTTATGTCCCTGTGGGATATCCTGGACCAGAGTTACCTTTTCTCCTGCAACATCCAGGGTCTCTCCTTCATTTAAAGGACGAAGAGCAACGGCAACGTTATCATTCTGATTGATCTTAACAATGTCCTGCATGGTCTTTAATCTCCTATCTTTCTTTGTTTAGTGTTATGATGTTGGGTTCAAAAGGTATCTTGACCCCTCTGATACCGAATTGCTACGTGCTTTGCACTCCCGCAATTCTAAAAACATTCGTAATTCGCTCATTTTTCTTCAAAAAATGGCTTCTTACTCATGTTTTTGGCAGGTCCAAGGTCATAAATCCTCCTGCAAGCAAGCTTGCATCGGATTTATGACCTTTTGCCCCTGGTATCTTGTTATTATAGTAATGAAAGTCAGCTGTATGTACCGTTGGCACTCCCACAACTGCCGCCACTATTCATGATCCGGGCTGTTGCCCTGCTTACTTAATACCGGCCTGGCTGCCAAATGTTTATGTTTCCTGGCATGCAAATACACAATCCACCTAACCACCTGGCAACACTTTCACAAAAGTATTTAACTTTGTAAGTACTTACAATTATTCTACCCATTTTCCACACAGAAGTCAATAGAAAACTGTTGCAAACTTTATTAGTAATATGTATAATAGACTTAGCGTGTAAGCGCTTACAGAATGTGAGGTGGATTACTGAATGAATATATATGACGTTTCTGGACATGCAGGGGTCTCCATTGCTACGGTTTCCCGTGTACTCAACGGCAACCCCAACGTAAGTGAGCGCACCCGCAAAAAGGTACTGGCAGTGATGGATGAACTTGGTTATACTCCAAATGTGTTCGCCAGAGGACTTGGGCTTGACACCATGCAGACCATTGGTATCATGTGTTCTGACTCTTCTGATCCCTACTTGGCTGAGGCGATCTATTATCTGGAACGTGAGCTGCGCAGTCACGATTACGACTCTATCCTCTGCTGTACTGGTTACGACCTGGATGTAAAACAGAAATATTTCAATCTGCTGCGTTCTAAACGTGTAGATGCCATTATACTGACAGGTTCCAAATTTGTGGAAATGCGCTCTAAAGATAATAATTATATTACAGAAGCAGCTGCAAACGGGCTACCGGTAATGCTGGTAAATGGTTATCTGGAGGAAAAAAATATTTACAGCACTGTCTGTGATGACTATGCCTCTATGTATGATGCCACATTACAGCTGATCCATTCCGGTCACAGCCGTATTCTTTATCTTTATACCAGCATATCTTACAGCGGTGTAAATAAAATGGAAGGCTACAAGGCTGCATTAAAAGAAAGTGATCTGCCTGTGGATGCTTCTATGATCCATCAGTGTTCCAAGAGTATTGAAACTTCAAGAGACCTGCTTTTAAAGCTGAAAGAAGAAGGACTCGTATTTGACGCAGTTTTAGCGTCTGATGATTCACTGGCTGTAGGCGCTGTAAAATATGCCCATTTAGCTGGTATTTCCATTCCGGAAGATTTAAGCATCATCGGATATAATAATTCCATCCTGTCCCGTTGTACGGACCCGGAGATCACATCTATTGACAGTAAAGTAGAAGCACTTTGCACTACTACCGTCAATACCCTTATGGGGGTTTTCAGCGGCGCCAATGTCCCCAACCGGACAACCATCGCCTCTGCTCTTATAAAAAGAAAAACCACAAACTTTTAATTTTCAATTTTAAAGGAGGATCTATCACTATGAAACAGTTTTTGGACAAGGACTTCTTATTATCCACAGAAATGGCAAAGACACTCTATCATGATTACGCAGAAAACATGCCGATCTTAGACTATCACTGCCATATCAATCCACAGGAGATCTATGAAGACCGTAAGTTTGAAAACATTACCCAGGTATGGCTGGGCGGCGACCATTACAAATGGCGTCAGATGCGTTCTAACGGTGTTGATGAGAAATACATTACCGGCGACGGCACAGACAGAGAAAAATTCCAGGCATGGGCTGAGACAATGCCTAAGCTGATCGGCAACCCACTGTATCACTGGAGCCACCTGGAGTTAAGAAGATACTTCGGATACGAGGGCTACTTAAACGGCGATACTGCTGAAGAAGTATGGAACCTGTGCAACGCTAAGTTACAGGAAGATTCCATGACTGTACGCAACCTGATCAAGCAGTCCAATGTTACCCTGATCTGTACCACAGATGATCCTGTTGATTCTCTGGAATGGCATAAGAAACTGGCTGAAGATACCACTTTTGATGTACAGGTTCTGCCGGCATGGCGTCCAGACAAGGCTATGAACGTTGAAAAGCCAACTTTCGCAGCTTACATGGCTCAGTTATCCAAAGTCAGCGGTATTGAGGTAAAAGATTTCGCATCTTTAAAGGAAGCTTTAAAGAACCGTATGGATTTCTTCACTTCCATGAAATGCTGCGTATCTGACCATGCATTAGAGTACGTTATGTACGCTCCAGCTACTGAGGATGAAGTAAACGCTATCATCACTAAGGGCTTAAAGGGCGAAGCAGTTTCCAAAGAAGAGGAATTAAAATACAAGACCGAGTTCATGCTCTTTGCTGCAAAAGAATATGCTAAGAGAAACTGGGTTATGCAGCTTCACTACGGATGCAAGCGTGACAACAACGCTTACATGTTTGAACAGTTAGGACCAGATACCGGTTATGACTGCATCAACAACTATGCTCCAAGCGCACAGATGGCAGATTTCTTAAATGCATTAAGTGCAACCAATGATATTCCTAAGACTATCATTTACTCCTTAAATCCTAACGACAATGCTTCCATCGGTACCATCCTTGGCTGCTTCCAGGAGAAATTCCCAGGAAAGATCCAGCAGGGTTCCGCTTGGTGGTTCAATGATCATAAGGTAGGTATGACCGACCAGATGGTATCTTTAGCTAACTTAGGCTGCCTGGGCAACTTCATCGGTATGCTGACTGATTCCAGAAGCTTCTTATCCTACACCAGACATGAATATTTCCGCCGCGTTCTCTGCGCACTGGTTGGCGGCTGGGTAGAAAACGGTGAATATCCGGCAGATATGAAATCCCTGGAATCCATTATCAAGGGTATCAGCTACAACAACGCAGTTCAGTATTTCGGATTTGATCTGGATGTTGTGAAATAATAAACATCACTGAATTATCTGCGTAGGCAGACAGTTCAGTGCGTCAACAACATTCTTAAGTTTGACCAGTTGTGCTGCACCTGATTAAAAAAAGGCGCCCGCCCCACAATGTAATGTGAGATCGGGCGCCTTCTTAATATCCGCACTATATCCGTACTCTTTTTTATTACCTTTACTCTTCTTTTAAATATCCCTTTTTACGCAGCTCCTGCTCAATAAAATCCAGGTTTTTTTCAGATTCTGCAGTGACTGTATGATAATGATAATCTCCGGTCAAAACCTTTAAAGGCTGAGCTTTATAACGATCCATGCGCTCTACAAATTCTTCTACATCCAGTCGGTTATTGATAATAAGATCTGCCCGGATCTGTCCATATAGCGGATGATCCACTGCCACATCTAAAACATGACCGCCATAATCTACAATAGTCTGCAATTCATCTCTTGTATCTTCTGTAGAATGACAAACGCAGAATACCCGGATATATTTTTTCTTTTTTACCTGATCCTTTTCAAGAACATATCCTCTGTAAGTAGAAAGGATCTTCTGGTCCTCTGCCCGCAAAAGGGCAATATCCTGAACGATCACCTGACGGCTCACATTAAAATGCCTTGCCAGCTCCGTTCCGGACAGCGGCATATTTGTATCCTCTAACAGCGAAAGAATGCCTTCTCTTCTTTTTCCGCCTTCTGTCATAATAAAATTCACACTCTTTTCTCTATTAAAATTTTTGCTTTCACTAAGAATATCTGCTCCCTCAAAAGCCGGTGTTCAATGATCTCATCATCTAATTCCAGCATTGTATGGACTTTTTCCCCAGATCTTTGCCAAAAAACAGTTTAAGCATAATATCCACTCCCTGTATACTGCATACGTTTCCCCTTATGCGAAAAAACGTCCCCTTTATTCAAGGAGACGCACTTCATTGCTGCAAAGGTTGTGAGTAAAACGATAAGCCGGGTTATGTCGTTGGATGGTCATCTATCTAGTACTGCTGTCACCAGCAGCATCAAGCAACCTACCCGAAAGCTGACGGGCCGCCATATGCTTTCTGTTTGGTCTTGCTTCAGATGGGGTTTACATGTGCCCCGCCTGTTACCAGCCGGGCGGTAGTCTCTTACACTGCCATTCCACCCTTACCTGCTGCAGATGCAGCGGGCGGTATATTTCTGTTGCACTGTCCCTAGGGTCGCCCCCGCCAGACGTTATCTGGCATCCTGCCCTGTGAAGCCCGGACTTTCCTCTCCTGCGTCCTCTCGGTGTCGCAGCAGCGACCATCTGTCTTACTCACAACTTATTTAGTTTAGCATAATTTTTTTTCTGTGTCTATGGGGAGATCTAAAAAATTGCGATATTGTTGACTAAAGTCCGAAAGCCGCCGGTGCACATAACAGATGCGCATTTGGGAGAAAATCCTTTGTTCGTGGGCTTGCGTCGCCTATTGTCAGAACTGCGAACCAAACTCGCACGCTTTGCGTGCTCAAACAGTG